>Ga0209174_10000425_pt1 | contig 32485 bp, 25 predicted proteins | sample JI91814BDNA_FD_187505 | JGI IMG/M metagenome (GOLD analysis project Ga0209174, IMG submission 187505) | Wastewater effluent complex algal communities from Wisconsin, to seasonally profile nutrient transformation and Carbon sequestration -... | ecosystem: Engineered > WWTP > Effluent > Algae...
TGTGCAGCCACCCGGCCCTTGCCCGCCAGCCGCGCATCCTTGTGCAAAGCTCGCCGCTGGCCGGCTTCCAGTATTACGGCGCAAAAATATTGTGGGACGAAATGCGCGAGGGCGACGCCCTGGCGCTGATCCGCGAACCCGACAACCGCCACGACCCTTTCGCCGTGCGCGTCGAATGGCGCGGCACCAAGCTCGGCTACCTGCCCCGCACCGAAAACCGCGACGTGGCCGCCGAGATGGACAAGGGCACGCCGATTGCCGGGCGCATCGGCCGGATGGCCGAGAACCCCAACCCCTGGAAGCGTCTGCGCGTAGATGTTTTTGTCGGTTTGTAAGCGGATCTAGCGCCCCCGGCTCGGCTCGGGGCGCGAATGCTAGAATCCTTGGCACTTACCCCGGAGTCCGCCATGGATCTTGTAGCCCGCATCGCCCAGCAGTTCACCGACAGCGCCCAGACCAAGCTGGCCGCGCTGGAGTTCATGGCCGAACCCATCGCCGCCGCCATCGAGGCCATGACCCACAGCCTGATGGCCAACGGCAAGATCCTCGCCTGCGGCAACGGTGGCTCAGCCGCCGACGCCCAGCACTTTGCCGCCGAACTGGTGAATCGCTTCGAGATGGAGCGCCCGCCGCTGGCCGCCGTCGCGCTCACCACCGACAGCTCCATCCTCACCTCGATCGCCAACGACTACGATTTCACCCAGATCTTTTCCAAGCAGGTGCGCGCCCTCGGCCAGCAAGGCGACGTGCTGCTGGCCATTTCCACCAGCGGCAACTCGGCCAACGTCATCGAAGCCATCCACGCCGCCCACGAGCGCGAAATGCGCATCGTGGCCCTGACCGGCAAGGACGGCGGACGGATCGGCGAACTTCTCGGCCCCGACGACATCCACCTTTGTGTTCCGGCCGATCGCACCGCGCGCATCCAGGAAGTCCACCTGCTCACCCTGCATTGTCTTTGCGACGGCATCGACTGCCTCTTTCTCGGAGTAGAAGAATGAAATTCATCCGCAAGCCGCTCGCCTGGGCCGCCCTTTCCATCGGCACCCTCGCCGCCGCCCAGGGCTGCATCCCGGTCATCGTCGGCGGCACCGGCATGGCCGTGGCCATGGTCTCGGACCGGCGCAGCTCCGGCACCTACGTCGAGGACGAAGGCATCGAGTGGAAGGCCGGCAAGTGGATCAACGAGCGCCTCGGCGACAAGGTTCACGCCAACGCCACCTCGTTCAACCGCAAGCTGCTGATCACCGGCGAAGCCTTCAACGAGGCCAGCCGCGACGAAGCCGGCCGTCTGGCCGCCGCCGTCGACAATGTCCGCGAAGTCGTCAATGAGCTGCGCATCGCCCCGACCAGCACCTTCGGCGCCCGCAGCAACGACAGCTACATCAGCTCCAAGGTCAAGGCCCGCTTCGTGGACCAGAAAGATTTCCACATCCAGCAGGTCAAGGTCATCACCGAAGCCGGCACCGTTTACCTGATGGGCCTGGTCAGCCGCCAGGAAGGCGACGCCGCCACTGAAATCGCCCGCACCACCAATGGCGTACAAAAGGTGGTGCGCGTTTTCGAATACATCAGTGAAGACGAAGCCCGGCGCCTCGACGGCGCCATCAAGTCCGCCGAGCCTGCCAAACCGTAACCCGGAGAATCCCATGAACCGTCGTGAAGCCCTTTTCGCCACCGGCGCCCTGATCGCAGCCGGCGTGGCCGCGGCCGCCGAAGACCACAGCCACCATCATCACGCTGGCGCCCACCCCTGGCAGGCCGTCCTCGACACCGCCGGCATCTGCATCGAGAAGGGCGAAGTCTGCCTGACCCACTGCATCATGCTGCTCGGCGAGGGCGACAAGACCATGGCCGCCTGTGCCACCAGCGTTCGCGAAATGCTCGCCTCCTGCCGCGCACTGATCACCCTGGCGGGCGCAGAATCGAAGTTCGCGCCCAAGCTTGCCGCGCTGTGCGTGGATGTTTGCAAGAACTGTGAAGCCGAGTGCAAAAAACATGCGACCAAGCACACGCCGTGCAAGGAATGCATGGAAAGCTGCGCTGAATGCGCCAAGGCCTGCAAAGCCATGATCGGCTGATTTTCCCCGGGCTATCCGCGGCCTGGCCCGCGGATATGCCGCCCCCTGACGGAGCCCTCATGGCTATTGAAACGCCCGGATTCCCCGCATCGATCGAAGGTCTCGACATTGTCGCCGGACTCCGCCGGCTGGAAGGTGATGGCGAGTTCTACATCGCGCTGTTGCGCGACTTCATCAGCACCGAACAGGACGCCGCAACGGTGATTGCCGCAGCCCTGGCCGCGGGCGACCGCAAGGCCGCCACCCGCCGCGCGCACACGGTAAAGGGCCTTGCCGGCACCTTCGGCGCCGTTCGCCTTCAGCCCGCCGCCCTCGCCCTCGAGCTGGCCCTGCGCAACACCGAGCAGCAGCAGGCGCCCGATGCCGAATTACAGGCCTTCGCGGCCGAGCTGGATGCGCTGATCCGCGAACTCACCGTAAAACTCCCCCCCGAAGACGCCCCCGAAACGCAGCCCGCCGGCCCGGTCGACCCGCATTTGCTGGCGCTCACCTGCCGCGAGCTGGCCGGACTACTGACCGACTGCGACGTCGCCGCCGGGCGCTTGCTGAGTGTGCGCGCCGGACTTTTCCAGGCCGCCTTTCCCGAGCACGCCCCGCGGCTGGAACACGCCCTGCGCAACTTCGACTTCGACGACGCAGCCGAAACCCTGGCCGAAGCCTGCCGCCAGCACGGCATCAAGCTCGACGTTCAATAACCGGCGTCGTTCAAGAAGCGCAGCCGCTCGGCAGGTTTGTCGATGTGGCCGGAGAGTGTCCGGCACAGGCTTTCCGGGCTGTCTGCATCGCGGGCCGCGCGGCGCACGAGCACCCTGGCCATCGGGCCGATGTGGCGCGCGAAGAGTTTTTCGATCTGCGCGAGCAGTTCGTCGGAAATCCCCTCGGCAAGGCCCCCATCGGCATCCGGCACATCGGCAGGCGGGGGCGCCGCCGATGCCGCGCCCGTTGCCGGCGGCCTGCTGCGGGTAGCCGAAGCGCTGCCTGGCGAGCCACCGGCGAGCCCTGAAAGAAACGCCGCCCGCGGCGCCGGATCGGGAATCAGCTGGGCCAGCCGTTCATACAGTTCGATGCGATTCGCCGCCCGGGGAACCGTCTTGCGGACGAGCACCCTGGCCATCGGCCCGATATGCTGTGCCAGGCCCCGCTCGACCGCCTCGATGATCTCCGGGCTCAGGTCGCTGCCCGCCATCGGCCGCGGCAGCGAGGCCTCCCCGCCCCGTGCCGCAGCGGCCGGCCCTTCACCCGAGTAGGCAAAGATTTCGTGCGCGCGATCCTGCCCATCCCGGCGCACGCCCAGATGCTGGAAGCACGCCACGGCATTGCGCTTGAGGTGGTGGATCACCTCGAAATACGCACGCGAAACCAGCACGTGACCGGGCTCGGCAAAACGCATCACGCGAAAGGCCGTGGAGATGCCGTCGCCAAGGATGCGCGAGCGTCCGTTGGCGTCGGGCGCCACCTGCACCGGGCCGAGGTTGATGCCCATCTGGATGCCGAGCCCTTCGCCCGCAGCCGCGTCGCCCAGATGGCTGGCGGCGCGCAGTGCATCTTCGGGGTCGCCCACGTAGCAGACTGCGCAGCCTTCCTTGGTATTGACCGCCAGGCGTGTGGCCGGCGACACCGACGCCACGGTCTGGGTCAGCATCCGGGCGAGGCGGGTGCGCCCTTCGGTGCGCGCGGCAGCGTCGCCGGACGCCACGGCCACGTCGACAAACAGCACCGCGGCGATGAAGCTGCGGGCCTCGGCAGCCGACACGCCCAGCGGCAGCGGGGCTTCGAGCGGCGGCTCGACAGCCCCCTCGCCACCGGTAGGCGGCGCCAGGCAGGCCCGGCGAAACGCGGTCACATCCTGCGGACGGGCGCTCTCGTCAGGCTTGAGGGCCCAGTCGATGGCGTTGAGCAGCCCGATCCCGAACATCGTCACATTGCCGATGCGCGCCGCCGCCGGCATGCCGTCCTCGCGCAGGCGGGCCAGGGCCTCCAGCGGCATCCTGCCGGTCACCATCCAGTACATCACGCCGGCCAGCGCGTAGAGATCGGTCCATGGCCCCTGCTTGCCGTGGCGGTGGTATTGCTCGGCCGGTGCAAAGCCCGGGCTCACCACGGCCGTGAGGGCGTGGTCCACGGCGTCGTGCTCGATGCGCCGGGCCGACCCGAAATCCAGCAGCACCGGCGAGCCGTCGGCACGCATGTAGATGTTGCCGGGCTTCACGTCCCGATGCAGAAAACCGGCCCTGTGCACAACCTCCAGCCCGTCGAGCAGCGGGCGGACGATGCGCAGCAGGCTGGCCCTGTCGAGGGGCAGGCGCCCCACCGCCCACTGCTGCAGCGGCTGGCCGGTTTCGTACTCCATCACCATGTAGGCGGTGTCGTTGGCGCGGAAGTAGCGCAGCACGCGCACGATGCCGGCATGGTGAAAGCTTGCCAGCGCGCGGGATTCGAGCAGGAAGCGCTGCAGCCCCTGGTCGAAGGTCGTCGCAGCGTCGGCCGAGCGGGGCCGCACGCTCAGCTCGGGGGTGCGCACCGCCACGCCACGGGGCAGGTATTCCTTGATCGCCACGCGGCAATCCAGGTTGGTGTCGTGGGCCAGGTAGGTCACGCCAAAACCGCCACCGCCCAGCACCCGCTCGAAGCGGTATTCGTTGAGGGCGTAGCCGTCGGGCAGCGCGAGCGGGTCGTTCTGATGCGCGGGCGGCGTGCCGGCCTGGTGCGTCATGGTGTGCAGCGCCGGATCAGCTGTCGATCATCTGCATGGCTTTTTCGAGACTTCGGCGCATGCGGTTGAACGAGCTTGCCAGCACGGCGACTTCATCGCGGCCGCCGTCGGGGAACTCGGGCTGGTCGAAATCGCCGGTGCTCACCTTGTCGGCGGCCTCGGACATGCGCGACACGGGCCGGATGATCAGCCACGACAACATCAGGTTGAGCGCCACGAACACCGCCACGAACACCGCGGCCAGCGACACCATGAAGGTGCGGAAGGCCTGCCCGGCGTTTTCCAGCGGCACCGACATGGGCACCGAAACCACCTGGGCGCCCACCACTTCATTGAGCTTCCAGCCAAAGCCGTTGGCCGCGCCATACACCTTGAGCATGCTCGCCGGCGCGGCATCCGGGGTGCTGTGACAGCTCAGGCAGGCCGGCGATTCGATGCGGATCGGGTGGGCGATGTACAGCGCCGGGCCGGTGGGCGTGTCGCGCTGACCGCTGATCTCGCGGCTGTCGGCCCGGTTGCGGAAGGTATTGATCAGATCGGCCTCCCAGTCTGCCGCCCGGTCGCGCGGGTTGGTCGGGTTGAGGGTGGCCTCCTTGTAGTCGTAGTCGGGATATTTCTTGTGCAGTTCGGCGAGGGTTTCGGTGGCCGCATAGGCCGGGATGGTCTGGGGCAGGAATTCCCTCTCCATCAATCCGATGAGGTGGGGCTTGACCTGGCCGACGGTGTAGCCGCGGATGGCCAGCGCCGCCTCCATCACCAGGCGCCCCTCGCCCAGCACCCGGTCACGGGCCTGGCGGTGCAGCAGATCGTGGGAGATATAGCCCGCCACGCCGAAACCGGCGAGGAAGACGGCCAATAGAACCAGGTTGAACTTGAATCGCAAACCCATGGAAGGCATCCCGAGAAAGGGCCCGAGGGCCGCACAGAACACGCATTCTTGCACAGGTCAAGCCCAATTCGGGGCGCATGTCGGCGTATTGATCACCGACACGGAGTTCGCCCGGAATGCCTGCCGGGCGATACCATGGCAACCGCCCCGGCAGCAACGCCGAGGTGCGCCGGCGGCGTTGAGGCACATCAACTTGCTGCGGCGCAAAAGATGGACAATCGCCCTGCGCACATGCGGCGGCAAGGGTTCTTGCCTCCTTCACGCCCCGTACGCAGCGCAACCCGGCCGGCCCCCCAACCAAACGGAAAAACAGGAACATGTCCGACGAACACTCCCACAAGGCCATGGCACCGATCGTCGTTGCCTCCATCGGCGTTGTCTTTGGCGACATCGGCACCAGCCCGCTCTACGCGCTGAAGGAAATCTTCAACGGGCACCACCCGATCCCGGTCACCCCGGAAAACATTTTCGGCATCCTGTCGATGGTTTTCTGGTCGATCATGGCGCTGGTCACCGTGAAATACGTCAGCGTGATCATGCGCGCCGACAACCGTGGCGAAGGCGGCTCGCTGGCCCTGCTGTCGCTGATCACCGAAAAATCCCACAACCGGGTGGTGACCTGGGTGATCTCGCTGCTGGGGATTTTCGCCGCGGCCTTGTTCTACGGCGACAGCATGATCACCCCGGCCATCTCGGTGCTCTCGGCGGTGGAAGGCCTGGAGATCATCTCGCCGGACTTCAAGGCCTACGTGCTGCCGATTACCCTCATGATCCTCACCGGCCTGTTCTTCATCCAGCACCGCGGTACCGACACGGTGGGGATGTTCTTCGGGCCGGTGATGGTGGGCTGGTTCAGCGTGATCGGGGTGCTCGGCGCGCTGGAAATCGCCCGCCACCCCAGCGTGCTGGCCGCCCTCAACCCCATGTACGCGATCCATTTCATCGGCGACCACACGGCGCTGGCCTTCCTGGCTCTCGGCTCGGTGGTGCTGGCCGTCACCGGCGGCGAGGCGCTTTACACCGACATGGGGCACTTCGGACGCTTTCCGATCCGGCTGGCGTGGTTCGGCTTCGTGATGCCGGCGCTGGTGCTCAATTATTTTGGCCAGGGCGCCCTGCTTCTCAACGAACCGGCCGCCATCGAAAGCCCCTTCTTCCATCTCGGCCCCCAGTGGGCGCTTGTGCCGCTGGTGATCCTCGCCACGCTGGCCACGGTGATCGCCTCCCAGGCCGTCATCTCGGGGGCCTTCTCGGTGGCCCGCCAGGCGGTGCAGATGGGATTTCTGCCGCGCATGCTGATCATCCACACCTCCGGCAAGGCCCAAGGGCAGATCTACATTCCCTTCACCAACTGGACGCTCTACATCGCCGTGGTGGCCCTTGTCGTGGGCTTCAAGAACTCGTCCAACCTGGCCGCCGCCTACGGCATCGCAGTCACCGGCACCATGCTCATCGACACGGTGCTGGTGGCTTTCGTGATGGTGCTGCTGTGGCGCTGGCACCCGCTGGTCGTGGCCCTGGTGGCCGGCAGCTTCCTGGCAGTGGATCTCGCCTTCTTTGCCGCCAATGCGCTGAAAATTCCCCAGGGCGGATGGTTTCCGCTCGTCATGGGGCTGGTGGCCTTCACGGTGCTCACCACCTGGCGTCGCGGCCGCCGGCTGGTGCGCCGCGAACTGGCCAAGCAGGGCATCCCGATGCAGGCCTTCCTCGGCGTACTCGGCAGCGACATTCACCGGGTGAGCGGCACCGCGGTGTTCATGACCAGCTCGAAGGAAGACGTACCGGCAGCCCTCCTCCACAACCTGAAACACAACCAGGTCCTGCACGAGCGGGTTGCGCTGGTTACCGTCGAAACCACCGACACGCCTTATGTGAACAATTTCGACCGCGTGTACCTGCACCGCATGGAAAAAGGCTTCATGCGCATCGTGATCCGCTACGGCTTCATGGAAGATCCGGACATCCCGCTGGCGCTGGAGAGCTGCAAGCGCTTCGGCGAGTCCTTCGAGATCATGGAAACAACGTTCTACGTGTCGCGTGAAACCGTGATTCCCGGAGTTATCGGACGCAACATCCACCCGTGGCGGGCGCGCCTGTTCGCCTTCATGTCGAAGAACGCGACCAGCGCGACGGACTTCTTCAAGATTCCGAACAACCGGGTGGTCGAGCTGGGAACCCAGCTGGTGATTTAGCGCGCGGGGTGGCCGTGGCCCTGGGCCATGTCCCACTCGGCGAGGATCTCGGCGGCCTGGCAAGCCAGCGCCGCATCCGCGAAGCCCTCGAACGACGGAACCCGCACAAAGCTGCGGATCGGGCTGCCGTTCTTGTGCTGCAGGTCGTACCAGCCGTCCCACTTATCCTGCCCGCGCCGCAGCAGGGCATAAGGCTGGAAGACGAAATCACCGGCGGCCTGCGTCACGGTCCGAATCTCCTGGTAATCCGAGTCACCGGGGAGCGGTGCATGGGATGAGCGGATTCTAGACGGGCCGGTCAGCCAGAATGTGAAACATCGTTACATATCAACCCTGCGAAGCACTCTGAAACAATTCGATTCGGGTGGTCAGCCCTGCGGGCCGGGTGCCGACAGGCGTCGTTGCAGAAAGCGCACCAGCGCCCCCATTACCGGCAGCCGGGCGAAGAGTTCCTCCCCGGTATCCCAGTAATCCCGATGCACGAGCACGTGCCCCTCCGGCGACAGTTCGAGGCGGGTGGCGCCGCGGACAAGCTGGATTTCGGTTTCGCGCCAACGGCGAAACCGAAAGTGGAACTCCCATTCCAGCCAGGCATCGTGGCCCACGGCCAGGCGCGATGTGACGCAAAAGCGCGGCTCCTGCACCTGCCGGAACATGTGGCGAAAAACCGCCTCGATGGCCGCCAGGCCCTGCACGTCGTTGAACGGATCCTTGAAGCGCGCATCGGGGGCATACACCTTGCCGATGTGCGCCAGGCTTTCCGGCGACAGGGTTTCGTAAAAACGCACGACGCGTTCGACATCCAGCCGACGCACCTCGCTCATGGGCGCATGCCCCGCGAGACGAGGCTGAAATACAGCCGATCCGGCAGCCAGCGCAGCAGCTTCATGACGCGGGTGAAGCGCTGCGGAAAATGAATCTCGAACGCGCCGCCGGCAAAGCCGCGGACGATGCGCCGGGCGGCGTCTTCTGCCGAAATGAGGGCCGGCATGTCGAAATCGTTCTGCGCGGAGAGGGACGTGGCGACAAAGCCCGGGTTGATGATGAACACCGACACGCCCTCAGGCGCCAGATCGAGATACAGGGTTTCGGCAAAGTTGATCAGCGCCGCCTTGCTCGGCCCGTAGGCCAGCGCCCTGGGCAGGCCCCGGTAGCCGGCCACGCTGCCGACGATGGCAATCGCCCCACCTTGCTGGCGGAGCATCTGCGGCACCACCGCGGCAACCCCGTCCATCACCCCGAGGAGGTTGGTGTGCACGGTCTGGCGGGCGGTGTCGGTGGTCAGATCCCAGGCCCGCAGCGGCGTGTAGGTGCCGGCGTTGAGAATCACCAGGTCGAGCCCGCCCCAGGCGTCGAGAATCTGCATCATCGCCGGGGTGAAGGCGCCGGCGTCGGTCACATCCAGGGGCAGCAGCATCACGTCGCGCATGCCCTCGGCCACGTCGCGCAGGCGCCCGGCACTGCGGGCCGACAGGGCCAGCCGCGCACCGCGGGCATCGAGATCAGCCGCCAGCGCCGCACCGATGCCGCTGGAAGCGCCGACGATCCACACCCGCCGTCCCTGCCAGTCGGAGATCTGCGTATTCAGGCTGCGGAACCAGGCCATCGTTACTCCCGCTTGCGCAAACTCAGGGTGACTCCACCCGGCCGGAACCCGAACTTGCTCATCACCGAACGATCGAGCATCACCCGGTCGTCCATCAGGAAGATCCAGTCGCCGAAATCCACGTTGGAGACTTTTCCATCCACCGGCAGGGCCATCACATATCTCCAGCGTAGCGCATTGCCACGGGCTTCGCCGACCGCTTCAGCCACCACGTCGTCGGCGCGGCCGGTGCAGCGATTGGCATCCTGGCGGGTCATCGCGAAGCACGCCGAACACGGGTGTTGCAAGCCGCACATCGCCTGCCTCGAAGAGGGCGAGCTGATGGCCGCAGCTCAGCAGCCAGGCCGCCCCAACACCGCGACGCGCTTCGAATCCGGCGCACCGGCGCGCTGCCGGTTCTGATCGATTCGATCCATGCTACGGACGCTCGGCGAGGGCCTTCTCGACGGCCGCGACAAAACTGCGGCTGTCTGGCGCGGTGGTGCTCGGGAAGCTGGAAACCTTCTTCCCGCTGCGGTCGATCAGGTATTTGTGGAAGTTCCATTTCGGCTTCTCGCCGGTCGCTGCAGCCAGCTGCCGGTAGAGCGGATTGGTGCCGGCCCCCACCACCTCCGACTTGGCGAACATCGGAAACTTGACGCCGTAGGTCAGGCGGCAGAAATCGGCGATTTCCTTGTTGCTGCCCGGGTCCTGGCTGCCGAAGTCGTTGGACGGAAAACCGACCACGACCAGCCCCTGCTCCTGGTACTTCGCGTACATCTTCTCCAACCCGTCGAACTGGCCGGTGAAGCCGCAGTAGCTGGCCGTATTCACCACCAGCACCACCTTGCCCGCATGCTGGCACAACGACTGGGGCGCCTCGTCCTGGAGGCGCGCAAAAGTATGCTTGAGCAACGTTGGGCAGGATTCCGGATCAGCCGCCACCGACGGCGCCGCCGAAACCGTCAACAAGACCAGGGCCATGGTACGAAAGAGTGCCGACATAGTGTTTCTCCTCAGCTTCCGGAGCCGGAATTGACGTGGACAAACACTTTAACGTCCACGTCTTCAGCTTGAACAAAAACCTGGCCGAAACCTTCGACGGGTACGTCGCCATGGGTCATCGCCCTCATCGGGACACGAGCCTGGCTGCGCGGCCACCTTGACGTGCCCGCCGAACACCTCTTCACCGCGCCTGCAAAAGCCATCCTGCGCACCGCCGCGCGCAAACTGCCGGGCGTCCAGGTCTTCACCTCCCTTGAGGGAAATCCTGCAGCAGTGAATGAATGGCGGAAGGCCGCGGGAATTCAGCCGTAGCGCGGCGCCGGCACCACGCGCCGGTGCGGCACCCGCGCCATCGCCCAGTTTTGCCGCGCCCACGCCCATACCGCCGCGAGACCTGAACCGGCAAGCCCGGGCGGCGGGCCCTGGCCCAGGAAATCCAGCGCATCCACCAGCACGCCCGCCGGATCGGCGCTCTCCACGGCACGCGCCAGGGTCTGCTTGGACAGTTTTTCGCCGGCCGCATTGCTCGCCACCGGCAGGTGCGCGTAGGCCGGCGTCGGGTAGCCGAGCAGGCGCTGCAGCACAATCTGGCGGGCCGTCGAGTCGAGCAGGTCTGCGCCGCGCACCACCTCGGTCACCCCCGCCTCCGCGTCATCCACCACCACCGCCAGCTGGTAGGCGAACAGGCCGTCGGCCCGCAGCAGCACAAAATCCCCGACATCGGCAGCGAGATCTTCCTCGACATGCCCCTGCACCGCGTCATCGAAAGCCACCACGCCCGGCTCCACCCGCAGGCGCCAGGCCCGCGCCGCCCGCCCCGGCGGCAAGCCGGTGCGACAGGTGCCCGGATAGCGTCGGGTGCCGTCACGGGCCAGCATGGAATCGGCCATTTCCTTGCGCGTGCAGGCGCAGCCAAACACCTGGCCATTCGCCCGCAGGCGCGCGAAGGCCTCGTCATAAGCCGGTGTCCGTGCGCTCTGCCAGACCACCGGCCCGTCCCATTCAAAGCCGAAACGCTCCAGCGTGCGCAGGATCCCGTCGGCTGCCCCAGGCACCGAGCGCGGAACATCCACGTCCTCGATGCGCAGCAACCAGCGCCCGCCGCCGTGCCGGGCCGACAGGTAGCTGCCGACTGCCGCCACGATCGAGCCGAAATGCAGCGGCCCGGTCGGCGAAGGCGCAAAGCGGCCCACCGGATCGGCCGCCAGACGCCTCACCGCCCCACCCCGTCACAAAGAAATAAATCCTTTAACAATTTTTGACATTTCCTTATAAATCATCACCTTACTGCAAGGCGCTGATAAACCTATACCTTTTGGCATATTTCACCAAACCGGCACGGCCTTGATAATCGTGAGATAGACGCAATGCAGCAGATTACGCACAGACGCACTCACTGCATTCACCCGGCAGCACCCATCCGACAGCAACACTCATCGACCATCGAAAACCCTATTCGCTCCGCATGAAACTTGGCAGCCTTTCCCACTTTCGCCAGGATTCGTCACGCTCCCATCCCGCCCGCAGGAACACCGTGGAGCTTGATCATGCCCGCCGCATCCAGATTGTCGCCCAGCTGACCAGCATCGCGGCCGTCATGGCCCTGTGGCCGCATGTGGATAACCCGCTCCAGCTGGCCGCCTGGTGGATGGGCCTGACGATCACGCTGACCGTGCTTCAGCACCTCACCCGTTCCCTGCTTGTCCAGCACGACGACATTGCACTGCAGAACTACATCTCCTCGGCCGGAACCCTGGCCGGCGGCGCTGCCTGGGGTTCGCTGGCGCTGGTCGGCCCTTATCACGCCACGCCGCAGTCCCAGGCGATTCTCTTCATGATCCTGTGCAGCATCACGCTGGCCGGCGCAGGCGTCATCCGCCACGGCCGCAGCGCCAGTGCGGTTTTCATCGCCGCGTGCCTGCTGCCGCTATTCATCCTGTCGGTCGTCAGCCCACCCTCGGCCCTGCCGGAGGCCGGAATGTGGCTGCTGGCCTTTGCGCTCTTTGCCTTTGGCGTGAGTGATTTCCAGCGGGGGCCCAAGACCGCCCCGGACACCCACCGTGATGGAAGCAGTCTGCCCGAAACCCGCCAGACCCTGCTCGACAACGCCAATGCCAACGCCGCCATCGTGCTGTCCCGCGGCAATCGCGTCGAAATCTGCAACCGGCGTTTTGCCGAGATGATGAACCACAACGAGGAAGGCATCGCCGGCCGGCGCCTGGCCGACGCCTTCGAGAGCCGCGCAGACTGGCGGCGCCATGCCCGGGCCGCCAGCAACATACTTCGCCGGGGCGGCACCTATCACTGCGCGACCCGGCTGCGACGTCACGACGGCAGCGCCTTCTGGGCCGAGATCACCGGGCAGGTGGTCGACTCCGGCGACAGTCCGGCGCAGATCGTCTGGGTCGCCTTCGACATCACCGACAGGATGATGGCCACCGCGCGTGAAGAACTCATCAGCGCACAGTTGCACGCCCTCATCGGCAAGAGCGCCGACTGGTACTGGCAAACCGACGCCCAGCACCGCCTGATGCATGTCACCCGCCATATCGACATGAGCGACGACACCCTCAAGCGCAAGCTCGGCCGCAAATGGTGGCAATTCCACCGCCCCGGCCACGGCGCGCGGGCCCGGCAGACCGAACTGCGCGAAGCCTTCGAAAACGGCAAGGGCTTCCGCAACCTGACCGTGGAGCTTCCCGACGGCGACACCGCGCCGCTGTGGCTGTCGATCTGCGGCACCCCGCGATTCAACGAGCACGGCGCCTTTCTGGGCCACCACGGCATCGCCATCAATGTCACCGAAGAAGTCCGCCGGACCGAGCGGATTCGTCACCTCGCCTACCACGACGCGCTCACCGGTCTGCCCAACCGGCGCCTGCTCACCGACCGGCTGACCCAGGCCATCGCACGGGCCCAGCGCTACCGCGAGCGGGTCGGCCTGATCCTCGTCGACCTCGATGACTTCAGGCGTATCAACGATCTGGGCGGGCACGCGGCCGGCGATCAGGCCCTGCTCGAAATTGCCGACCTGCTGCGCAGTTGCGTGCGCTCCTGCGACACCGTGGCACGCCTGGGCAGCGACGAGTTCGTGATTTTGCTGGCCGAGCTGGAGCACGCGCCGGCCGCCGAGCAGGTAGCCGCCAAGATCCTCACCACGCTGCATATGCCGCTGGCCTTCCAGGGTTCGCGCAACCCGCTGTCCACCAGCATCGGCGTGGCGGTTTTTCCGGAAGACGCAGGCAGCGCCACCAGCCTGATCGAAGTGGCCGACGCCCGCATGTACCGCGCCAAACGGCGCGGCGGACAACGCATCGAAAGCCGCGAAGGGACACCTGCGGGCCCCCCGTCAGGGCCCGCCCCCGACTTCCTGTATCACTGAACCGGGGTTTCCCCCGGGCCTTACAAACTCACTCCGGGTCGGCGCGACGCACGCGACGCTGGCGCACGGCCTCGGCCAGCACGTCGAGCACGGTCAGGCTGTCCTCCCAGCCGATGCAGGCATCGGTAAGGCTCTTGCCGTATTCGAGTTCGACACCGGGCTTGAGATCCTGGCGGCCCTCCTTGAGGTGCGACTCCACCATCACGCCCATGATGCGCTCGTTGCCTTCCGCCAGCTGGCCGGCCACATCACGCGCCACCTCCACCTGCAGCTTGTGCTGCTTGCGGCTGTTGGCATGGGAGAAATCGACCATCAGCTTGCCCTGCACGCCCGATCCCGACAGCTCGGAGCACGCCGCAGCAACACTGGCCGCATCATAGTTGGGACCATTGCCGCCACGCAGGATCAGATGGCAATCCTCGTTGCCGGCGGTGGACACGATGGCCGAATGACCGGCCTTGGTCACCGACAGGAAGTGGTGCGGCGACTGGGCCGCCTTGATCGCGTCGACGGCGATGCGGATGTTGCCATCGGTGCCGTTCTTGAAACCCACCGGGCATGACAGCCCGGACGCCAGTTCGCGGTGAACCTGGCTCTCGGTGGTGCGCGCGCCGATGGCGCCCCAGGAAATCAGGTCGGCGATGTACTGGGGCGTGATCATGTCGAGGAATTCGGTGCCGGCCGGCACGCCCAGCTCGTTCACGTCCCACAGCAGCTTGCGCGCCAGGCGCAGGCCTTCGTTGATCGCGAAGGTGCCATCCAGGTGCGGGTCGTTGATCAGGCCCTTCCAGCCCACCGTGGTGCGCGGCTTCTCGAAGTACACGCGCATCACCACCAGCAGGTCGTTCTTGAGGCGGTCAGCCTCGCCCTTGAGGCGACGGGCATATTCCATCGCCGCGTCGTAGTCGTGAATCGAGCACGGCCCGATCACCACAAGCAGGCGGTCGTCGGCACCAAACAGGATCCGGTGGATCGCGCCACGCGCCTCGAAAGCGGTTTCCGCGGCCTTGGGGGTGGCGGGGAACTCCCTCAGCACATGGGCTGGCGGGGTCAGTTCCTTGATCTCCTTGATACGGACATCATCGATATGGACTTTCGAGGAGGCGGGCATGGTGAATCCTGTGGGCAGTCTTGAAAGAGCCGACAATTCTAGCCCATTGACCGCCCCCGGGGCCACGCCGCGGCCCGGCGCAGCCGGCTCAGCGCCGGATTCCGATGCCCCAGCCGAGCCCGCCGCGGGGGCCAAAAGGCCCGGGGTAGCCGAAAGGCTGCCCGTAGCCGTAAGGCCGCATCGGATCGTAGAAGGGCGAGCCGTAGGGTGGATAGTAGTGGGGCGCAAGGGCACGACGGCGCGCGGCCTCCGCGCGGGCGCGGTCTTCGGCGGCGGCCTCTGCGGTGAGCTTGCGGACCTTGTCGGCACTTGCCTGGTCGGCGGCCCAGCGCGCCTGGGCGGCACGGATCTCGTCGATCACTTCCGGTGCCACGCCCTGCCCGCGCAGGCGCTCGACGTCCTGCGGCGTCAATGCGTGACGGGTGCCGGTGCGACGGATTTCGTCGACCAGCGCGGTGCTGCCTGCGCCCGCCTTCCATTTGCGCACGATCTCGTCGAGGGAAAGCGGCGGCGCCGGGCGCGCCGCGTCGATCGCCGCCACCCTGGCGGCAAACTCGGCAGGTTCGAGACGCTGGATGGCCTGCGGCGACGCCGACGGTGCCACGCACGCTGCCAGCAACAACGGCACCATCGCGGGCAGCAGAAAATGCAATGTTCGGCGATTCACGGCACCCCCTCTGCTCAACTGTCCCGGGCGACTTTCTCGTATTGCCCGACCACCGCTTCCATCTGTTCGAGAATGCGCTCGCTGGTGGTGGCCACGTCGCTGGCACCCTTTTTCTGGTCGTAGGCTTCGCGCAGGCTCAGTGCATTCTGGAAGAAGAACCACTGCTGTTCGACCAGGGCCAGATCGGACTTGATCTGGGCCGTGTTCTGGGGCGCGGCCTTGAGTTCTTCATGACCCTTGATGAACTCCTTCATCGCCCCGTCGAGCATCTGCCCGGCCTCACCGGCATTGACACCCATGTTGCGGAAGAAAAAAGCCTTGGCCGCGCGCTGGGACAACATGCGCTGACGTCCGGCCAGGTTCACCAGGTGGCCACCCGGCGTACCGGCGGTCCGCTCGTAGGCCGCCGTGAGCTTTTGCGCCGCGGCAAGCACGGCTTCGCTGCCGGTCCACACCGCTTTGGCATCACTGCGGATATCGGCGAGTTGCGGACGGTAGCGTCCCCACTCCTGCTCCAGCAGCAGCCATGCGGCACGGCAATCGTCATTGGGCTGCAGGGTTTTCAGCTCCACAAGTTGCTGTTCGAACAGCTGGGTCGACTGGCCAAGGATGGACTTGGCTTTCTCGGAGAGCACCCCCTGCACCAGCATCAGCCAGGCCTTGGCCGTGCGCTGGGACAAGAGACGCTGGCGCCCGGCCTTGTTGATCGCCGCCGGCAGCGACAAGCCCGCGGCAACCGGCGCGGCCGGCGCCGCCAGTACCGTTCCGGCCGGCAGCAGGCAGGCCAGGGTGAGAAAATCGCGTCGATCCATGGTTCGGTCTCCCTTAGCTTCCGGTTCCGCCGACGGTCAGCCCGTCGATACGCAAAGTGGGCTGGCCGACACCGACCGGCACGCTCTGCCCTTCCTTGCCGCAGGTTCCCACGCCGGGGTCGAGGGCCAGGTCGTTGCCGATCATCGACACGCGGGTCAGGCAATCCGGCCCGTTGCCGATCAGGGTGGCACCCTTCACCGGGCGGGTCACTTTGCCGTCTTCGATGAGGTAGCACTCGGACGTGGAGAACACGAACTTGCCCGAGGTGATGTCCACCTGGCCGCCACCGAAGTTGGCCGCGTAAAGGCCGTTCTTCACCGACGCGATGATCTCGGAGGGCTCGTGCTGGCCCGCCAGCATGATGGTGTTGGTCATGCGCGGCAGCGGCAGGTGGGCGAAGGATTCGCGGCGGCCGTTGCCGGTGGGCGCCACGCCCATCAGGCGGGCATTGAGCATGTCCTGCATGTAACCGACGAGAATGCCGTCCTCGATCAGCACGGTGCGCTGGGTCGGGTTGCCCTCGTCGTCGATGGTGAGCGAGCCGCGGCGATCCGGCAGGGTGCCGTCATCGACCACGGTGACGCCCTTGGCCGCCACCCGCTCGCCGATGCGACCGCAGAAAGCCGAGCTCTCTTTGCGGTTGAAGTCGCCCTCGAGGCCGTGGCCGATGGCTTCGTGAAGCAGGATGCCAGGCCAGCCGTTGCCGAGCACCACCGTCATGCTGCCGGCCGGAGCCGGGCTGGCGTGCAGGTTGACCCGCGCCTGATGCACGGCCGCCCTGGCAAAGCCGGTGAGAACCTCATCGGTGAAGTAGCCGTAGTCGTAACGCCCGCCCCCGCCGCTGGAGCCCTGCTCCCGGTGACCGTTTTCTTCCATGATCACCGTAACCGAGACGCGCACCAGCGGGCGCACGTCGGCCGCAAGGTGGCCGTCGCTGCGCGCCACCATGACGACTTCCCAGGTGCCGACGAGGCTGGCCATGACTTCCTTGACCCGCGGATCTTCGGCGCGGGCCATGGCTTCGAGGCGCTCCAGCAGCCTCACCTTGGTCACGTCGTCGAGGGAGTCGTGAGGGTTGTCAGCCCGGTAAAGCGCCAGCGGCGGCTTTTTGGCCGCCTTGATCTGGGCGTGTTTGCGGCGCCCGCTGTCGGCGATCGCGCGGGTCGCATCGGCGGCGTCCTTCAAGGCCTTCAGGCTGATGTCGTCGGAGTAGGCGAAGGCGGTTTTCTCGCCGGTGATGGCGCGCACGCCAACACCCTGCTCGATGTTGAAGCTGCCCGACTTGACGATGCCTTCTTCGAGGCTCCAGGCCTCGGAACGGTGGTACTGAAAGTACAGGTCGGCGTAGTCGAGCTTGTGGCGGAAGAGCTTGCCGAAAACCTTGTCCAGATCCTCGAAATCCAGATCGTAGGGTTTGAGCAGCAGCTTGCTGGCGATTTTCAACGGATTGGTGTGCAGGTTCTGGCTCATGGTGTCTCGGAGAGAAATATTCGTTCGGTTCAGCTGATCTTGCGGTGCTTGAGTGCCGGCAGGCTGGCGCGGACTTCGGCGATGCGCGTCGGATCGATATCGGCCACGACCACGCCGGGGCCTTCGGCCAGGCGCGCCAGCACCTCGCCCCAGGGATCGATGATGAGGCTGTCGCCCCAGGTGCGACGGCCGCCGGCATGCACGCCGCCCTGGGCGCTGGCCAGCACATAGCACTGGTTTTCGATGGCGCGGGCGCGCAGCAGCACTTCCCAGTGGGCGCGCCCCGTGGTGTAGGTGAAGGCGGCGGGAAGGACGATCAGGCTGACCTCGCCCATCGCCCGGAAGATCTCCGGAAAACGCAGGTCGTAGCAGATCGACAGGCCCACGCTGCCGCAGGGCGCCTCGAAGGTGACCACGTCGCTGCCGGCCTCGATGGTGGCCGATTCGTCGTAGCGCTCGAGGCCCTGCTGAAAACCGAAAAGGTGGATCTTGTCATAGCGGGCCACGCGCCGGCCGGTGTCATCGAAAACCAGGGTTGAATTGCGCACCTTGTCCGGCACGTCGGCCGCCAGCGGGCAGGAGCCACCCACCAGCCACACCTGGTGACGGCACGCAGCATCCTTCAGAAAAGCCTGGATCGGCCCTTCGCCGTCACGCTCGCAGATACCCAGCTTGGCACGCTCGTCGGTGCTGATGAGGGGGAAATACTCGGGCAGCACGACCAGGCCGGCTCCGGCGGCGGCGGCCTTTCCGATAAGGCGGTCGGCCTCGGCGAGATTGGCGGCCACGTCGGGGCCGGAAACCATCTGGACGGCGGCGATGCGGCGGGCCTGGCTGCTTGTCATGGGAATGTCCTCGCGGAACTGGGCTGCAGGTTGGGGATTCATGGCGACGGCACGGCGACAGGCCGGGCCGCCAGTTTTTCGACCTTGGGATCGGACCAGCCCCCGGTCACGGCGTACTCGAAGCTGAACAGCTTTTCCACCGGATCGCGCAGGGCCTTCTGGACCAGGTAGGCGGCCAGACCGACAACCGGATGGATCGCCCCGGTGGCTGCAATGGCAGATCCGACGGCCACCGATTCGGAGAGGGTTGGCTGAACCTTGACCCGCAGGTTCTGGGTTTCCTTCACCGCGTCGGCTTCGCCGCTCATGAAGACCCGCGCCGCCGGCCCGAAGAGTTCGAGGTCGTCGGTGCGCAGCACACCGTTATTCATCTGGATGCTACCGGAAATGCTGTCGAAGGCGAATCCTTGGGAAAACACATCGCGAAAGTCGAGGGTGATGCGCCGCGGCAGCGCCTGCAGGCTGAGCACCCCGAGCAGGCGCCCGACGCCGGGGTCGAGCTGGGCAAACTGGCCGTTTTCCACCTGCACGCTCATTTTTCCTCCAAGACTCGGCACGTGCAGCGCAGTGGGCGGGCCGTGCCAGGCCAGTTCGCCCTCCAGCACCCCCTTGCCGCGCCGCACGGCCTCCGGGTAGCCGAGACGGGTCAGCATTTTTTCGACGCTGCTCACGTCGAACTTGAAATTAAGCCGCGTTTCCTCCTTCACGCCGGGCCGCCACACGCCACTGCCCGCCAGCGTGCCGTCCGGGCTGGCAATGCCGAGATGCTCCAGGCGCCAGCTCTCGCCGCGGTTTGCCGCCTTGAGCTCGAGCCGGCCGAGCGCGTGCCCGCGGAGCACGAAAGTGTCGGCCGTCACGTCGAGCCCCGGCAGTTCGGACAGGCGTTCCTCGTCCGGCCGCGCCGTATCTGCCGCCCCTTCGGTGCCGGCACTGCCCAGCGCCAGATGGCGGAAGCGCGCCTGCAGGCGCCCGCGCCCCTGGTCACGCCACACGACATCGCCGCTGGCTTCCTTGCTCGTAACCTTGGCCTGCCAGCCGCCGTCATCCATCACGGCGCGCAGGCTCACTTCGGTAAGACGCTGGCCGAGCATGCGGAGCTCTCCGGCCCGCAGGGCCACGCTGGAAATCGGAAACGCCTCGTCGTCAGCAGCCTTGCCGGCCGCCGCGCCCTCGCCGACGTGGCGTTCGGGATTACCGGCCAGCGCCTTGCGCCAGGCGTCGGCATCGAGGGAATCGGCCCGGGCGCTCACCTGCACGCCCTTGTCGGCCAGGCGCACCGGCTCGCCCAGCGCCAGCCCTCCGCGGGTGACCCGCGTCCGGCCGCCCTCGTAACTGCGCTGAAACTGGGCACTGAAGATCGATCCGGCGAAAAGCCTGATGACGTCGCCCGACGCATCCCCCGCACCGGGCGGCACCTCAATCTCGAAACGGAAAGGCAGGCTTGCCGCCGCCGACTTGTTGAGCGGATCGGGCAGGCTGGAAACCACGCCCTGCAGATTGCTGTCGAGCACAAACTCGACCCCGCCCTTCTTCGGCACCGTTACAGCGCCCTTCCACGCCGCACTGCCCGAGAGGTGATCGAGCAGCGGCAGCTCGAGCGCCTGGCGCAGCGCCACAACGCTCAGGCTGCCCTGGGCATTGAGCACCACGCTGCCGTCCGGGCGACTCCCGCCCGCCACACCGATCGCATCGCCAAACACCTTCGCAACGCCGTTCCTGACGGTGAGCTGGCTTTCGGTAAAGCCGACGCGCCCGCCCGCCTCGGTGAAGGGCGGCAGTGTTGGGTTGACCTGGAGGCGGTTGCGGGTGAATTGGTACTCGCCCTTGACCCGCGAATCGCTCAGTTTGCGGAGCGGCAGCACCAGCTGCAGATCGAGGCTGCCGCTGCCCTCGACCCGGAAGGGATCGGTGAAGTGGTTGATGCTCTCGGCGACCGGGCTCTCGGCGATGAAACGCAGGAAATCCTGGCTCGGGCCGTGGGCGCTGCCGTGGACGGTGAGCACGCTGTCGGTTTCGAAATCCGGCAACACCGCCAGGACATCCTTCAGCTCGGCGCCAAAGATGCGCCCACGCCTGGCCTTCACGGTCATGCCGGCGCCTTCAAATATCAGGTCGCCGGAAACGCCCTCGATCTTCGGCCAGCCCGGCGCGTAATCCAGCTGGCCGTCCTCGATCTTCGCGGTGACCCGGAAAGTGCCGTCCTTCGGGTTACGGAACGGGAATTTGGCCAGATTGCCTTTCAACACCAGCCGCGCATCCGCCGCGCGGCCGCCGCTGAGGCTGCTCTGCAACCAGTCGCGGGCGTTCTTGCCAACCACGGTCGGCATGTAACGCCACACCGCGCGGCTGTCGGCCTCGGAAATCCGTGCCTGCAAATCGATTTCACCGGGCGTGTCGGCCCGCGCCCGGTAGCGTCCGGCGGCCGAGCCACGGGCATCCCGGTTGGCAAAATTGGCACTGGAAAGGCTTACTTCCAGTTCGCCGCCAGGATGGCTCCATGCGCCTTCGGCGGTCAGTTCTTCAATGCTGAGGCGCGGCTCGGGGAAGATTTGCGGCAACTCGAGCGCGGCATCCTTGCCGGTCAGGCTGAAGCGCCCGCCCCGCTCGGTGCCTTCGATACGCCCGGACAGCCCCGAAAAACCCGGCCACGCCCCCACCGGCTCGATGCCCAGACGCACAAAGCGCGCATCCACCGAATAGCTCGCCAGCTCGTCGGCATCGGCGCTCCATTTGACGCTGAGCGGTGCCACGTTTCCGGCCGGCGCAAAGGCTGCCAGGCGCTGGCGCAGGGCCGGCGCAACAGGCAAGCGCCCGGCAAGCCGCGACAGCACGTCGAGATCGAGCTGGCTGGCGACGAATTCGCCCCTGGCCGGCGTACTCCCGCGACGGTCCGCGAGACGCAGGAAGAAATCGGTCGGTGCAAGGCTCATGCCGTCGCCCGTTTGCAGCGACAAACGCTTGCCGCTCGCTTCGGTCACGCCGCCCTCGTCGCGGTAGCGCAGGCGACCTTCGGCGCGGACGAGCGGAATGTCGGCCAGATCACGGGCCAGCCGCACGTGGGCATCGCGCACGGCAAAATCGGTGGTCACGCCGCTCACCCGCCCTTCGGAAAATTCGAGCCACGCCCGCACCCCGCCCGCACCGTCAGCATCCAGCGGGTAATCGACCCACTGACGCCAGGCGCCAAGGGCCGCGTAATCGAGGCTCGCGTAAAGCTCGCCGCGCCATTCGGCAGGCCGGGCCGGATTGCGCCCGCGCAAGTCGCCACGGACTTCGAGCGCCGCGGCAAGGCGGGCCGGCGGCTGCGCGCGAAGTCCGAAACGATGATGGCCGCCGCTGTTTTCAAGGCGGAACTCGAGCTTGTCGAGCACCAGGTCGTCGGCACCGCGCAGCCCGTCGCACCATTCGAGGCGCGCGTTGCGGATCACGATCTGGCGCTGGTCGAGCAGCCAGTCGGCAAAACCGCCGCTGCCGCCGTCGGTTTTCACCGGCAGACCGGCCACGAAGATCTGCCCGTCGGCGAAGCGGCGGATCGACAGGTCGGGCGAATCGATCTCCAGCCGGTTGAGGCGCAGCCGAAACAGCAGCAACGAGCGCCAGGCGGGTTCGGCTTCGACATGCTGAAGGGTGAGCGCAGGCTGGCCGGCGGCATCCTTGATGGTCAGCCCGCCGATCCGGAATCTCGGATGCAGCCCGCGCCACTCGGCCGACAGGCTGGATATTTCCACCGGCAGGCCGATGGCCCGCGACAAAACCTGCTCCACCTCGCCCCGGTAGGCCGGCACATTGGGCAAAACCCCATGGCGCAGGCCAAGGACCAGCAGGCCGCAGACGAAATACGCCACCACCCCCAGCCACACCAGCCGGCGCAGGCAGAAACGAGGCAGGTGAAGGAGCGAAAAACGCCGCTCAGTCACGCGCGGGGCGGCGCATGGCCGCAACAGTATTCATGGCAACAGCGGCCCGGACGGGACGCATTCGGCATCAGGCTTGACGAAAATCAGTCCAACAGACATAACTCGGGGCGAACATAAACAATTTCGCATTCTACCAATCGGCCCCTGCCATGTCCGAACAGCCCACAGCCCTGCCCCAAGCCATTCTTGACGCCCTCGCCTGCTCGCGCTTTCTGCGCCGCCAGCTCGACAGCCGCAGCTGGCTCGCCGCGCGCCTCGCTTTGAGCATCGACGCGCCCCTCGACGCCACGGCGCTGCGGGACTTCCTGCGCGACGAGAAAATCGACGACAACAACCTCAAGCCGGTGCTGCGCAAGCTGCGGGCGTGGGTCATCTGCCACGTACTGGTGCGCGACATTGCCCGCCTGGCCGATCTGACCGAAGTCACCGAGACGATGACGCTGCTGGCCGACATCGCCGTCGAAGCCGCCCACGACATCCTGCGCGAGCAGCTCGTGGCACGCCACGGCGTGCCCGTGTCGGTCGACGGCCGCGAGCAGGAATTCGTGATCATCGGCATGGGCAAGCTCGGCGGCCGCGAGCTCAACGTGTCGTCGGACATCGACCTGATCTTTGTTTACCCCGAGGATGGCAGCACCGCCGGCCTGCGGGTCATCGACAACTTCGAGTTCTTCACCAAGCTCGGCAAGGGCCTGATCCAGGCCCTCAACGACATCACCGGCGACGGCCAGGTGTTTCGGGTCGACATGCGCCTGCGCCCCAACGGCGATTCCGGCCCGCTGGTGGGCAGCTTCGACATGCTCGAAAACTACTTCATCACCCAGGGCCGCGAATGGGAACGCTACGCCTGGATCAAGGCCCGCGTGATGACCGGCATCCGCGGCGCCGAACTGAGCGCCATCGCCCGCCCCTTCATCTTCCGCAAGTACCTCGATTTCGGCGCCATCAACGCCATGCGCGACCTGCACGCCCAGATTCGGCGCGAAGTGGCCCGCAAGGACATGGCCAACAACGTCAAGCTCGGCCCGGGCGGCATCCGCGAAATCGAGTTCCTGGCCCAGGTTTTCCAGCTCATCCGCGGTGGCCGCGACACCACGCTGCAGATCAAGCCCACCCTCAAGGTACTGGCCCGCCTCGCCGAGCGCGCCATCATCACCCCCGAAGCCGAACGCGAACTGAGCATTGCCTACGATTTCCTGCGCCGGGTCGAACACCGCCTGCAATACCTCGACGACGCCCAGACCCACAACCTGCCAGGCAATGAGGCCGACCAGCTGATCATCGCCCGCTCGATGGGCTTTGCCTCCTACGAGGCGCTGCTGGCCGAGCTCGACGACCACCGGGAAGCCGTCGGCCGGCATTTCAACAGCGTGTTCGGCGACCCCACCGAAGCCGGCCACAACCTGGACACCCTGTGGACCACGGCCTGCGACGAAGCCCGCAGCAGCGAGGAATTCCAGCGCCTCGGCTACCCCGACCCGACCGTCGCCGCACGCCGGCTGTCGGCCGTGCGCACCGGCACCCGCTACCAGCAGATGCCGCCGTCCATCAAGATGCGCTTCGACCCGCTGATCCCGCGGGTCATCGAAGCCGCCGCCGAAACCCCGGACCCCAACGCCACCTTCGAGCGCCTGCTCGACCTGCTCGACGCAATCAGCCGGCGCGGCTCCTACCTCGCGCTGCTGCAGCAATACCCGCAAACCGTGCACAAGGTGGCCGAACTGGTCAGCGCCTCGTTGTGGGCCGCCCAGTTCCTCAACCGCCATCCCATCCTGCTCGACGAAGCCCTCGATCCGCGCATGCTCGAGGAAGAAATCGACCTCGCCGCCTTCCGGGCCGACCTCGCCCGCCAGCTCGACGAAATCGAACCCGACATGGAACGCCAGATGGACCTGATGCGCGAGCAACACCACGCCCAGGTTTTCCGCCTGCTCACCAAGGACATCGCCGGCAAGCTCACCGTCGAGCGCCACGCCGACTTCCTCTCCGCGCTGGCCGACATCATTCTCGATCTCACCGTCACCACGTGCTGGCGCAAGATCAAGACCCGCCACCGGGACGACCCGCGCTTTGCCGTGCTGGCCTACGGCAAGCTCGGCGGCAAGGAGCTGGGCTACGCCTCCGACCTCGACATGGTCTTCGTCCATGACGACGACGCCCCCGAAGCCGCCGAGATCTACACCCGCCTCGGCCAGCGCACCAACACCTGGCTGTCGATGCAGACGCCCGCCGGCCAGCTCTTCGAAACCGACCTGCGCCTGCGCCCCAACGGCGACTCGGGCCTGATGGTGGTGTCGCTCGAGGCCTTCCGCCAGTACCAGCTCGAAAACGCCTGGGTGTGGGAGCACCAGGCCCTGACCCGTGCGCGCTTTGCCGCCGGAGACCGGGAGATCGGCCGCAAGTTCGAGGAAATCCGCATCGAAGTGCTGCGCCAGCCCCGCGAGCTCGCCAAGCTGCGTGACGAAGTGCTGGCCATGCGCCAGCGCATGGTCGATGCCCACCCCAAAAAAGCCGCGCTGTTCGATCTCAAGCACGACCGCGGCGGCCTGATCGACGTGGAATTCATCGTCCAGTACCTCGTTCTCGGCCATTCCTGCGAGCACGCCAGCCTGACCGGCAACCTGGGCAACATCGCACTCCTGAAGATGGCCGGCGAACTGGGCCTGATTCCCGCCGACCAGGCCACTGCCGTGGCCGACACCTACCGCGAATACCGTCGCCTGCAGCATGGCCTGCGCCTCAACAACCAGGCCTCGCAGGTCGATCCCGAGCAGGTCAGCGGGATGGCGGCCGGCGTTCGCCGCCTGTGGAACTGCGTCTTCGGCGACACACTGCCCGACTGAACCGCGGGTCACGCGTGCCGCAGCGCCGGATTACGGGGCTGCGGCAAACTCCCACCCCGCCCAGAAAGTCAACACAAAACCGGCCAAACCCGTACAATCCGGCCACCGTGCGCCTGCCAATCAGCGTACCGGCCCTCTATTACCTTTCGTTCGATCCTCTGCGATCCCGAAAACCTGTTGCGTCCGCCCCGATTGGTGTCGCTTCTCTGAAGCGGTCAGGCCGTCGCAGGAGCAAAAAACCCATGACTCAAGCCCAATCCGCTGCTCCGGCAGCGGTTGCAATCGGCTTTGCCGACCTCGCGCTCTGCGCCCCCATCCAGCAGGCGATTGCCGAAACCGGCTACACCACGCCCACCCCGATTCAGGCCCAGGCCATTCCGCTGGTCCTCGCCGGCGGCGACCTGCTCGCCGCCGCCCAGACCGGCACCGGCAAGACCGCCGGCTTCACGCTGCCCATCCTGCACATCCTCGCCGAGGAACACGCCCACAACCAGAAGGCCGCCCGCCCGCGCTGCCTGATCCTCACCCCGACGCGCGAACTCGCCGCCCAGGTTGAAGAATCGGTGCAAACCTACGGCAAGCACCTGCCGCTCACCTCGATGGTGATGTTTGGCGGCGTTGCCATCAACCCGCAGATCGCCAAGCTGAAGAAGCGCGTGGACATCCTCGTCGCCACCCCCGGCCGCCTGCTCGATCACTGCAACCAGAAGACCATCGACCTCTCCGGCGTGGAAATCCTGGTGCTGGACGAAGCCGACCGCATGCTCGACATGGGCTTCATCCGCGACATCAAGAAAATCCTCGCGATGCTCCCCAAGAAGCGCCAGAACCTGCTGTTCTCGGCCACCTTCTCGGACGAGATCAAGACCCTCGCCGACGGCCTGCTGCACCAGCCCGGCTTCGTCGAAGTGGCCCGCCGCAACACGGCCTCCGAACTGGTCGCCCAGTCGGTGCACCTGTGTCCGCAGAAGGTCAAGCGCGAACTCCTCGCCTTCCTGATCAAGAAGCACCAGTGGTTCCAGGTGCTGGTGTTCACCCGCACCAAGCACGGCGCCAACAAGCTGGCCGAATACCTGGGCAAGCACGACATCCCGTCGGCCGCCATCCACGGCAACAAGAGCCAGTCGGCCCGCACCCGCGCGCTGGCCGATTTCAAGGACGCCAAGCTGCAGGTGCTGGTGGCCACCGACATCGCGGCCCGCGGCCTCGACATCGACCAGCTGCCCCAAGTGGTCAACTTCGAGCTGCCCAACGTCTCCGAAGACTACGTGCACCGCATCGGCCGCACTGGCCGCGCCGGCTCCAGCGGCGCCGCCGTGTCGCTGGTCGACCGCGACGAACTGCCGCTGCTCAAGGATATCGAGCGCCTCATGAAGCGCTTGATCGAAAAGGTCGAAGTGCCAGATTTCGAGCCCTCCGCCGCCCCGCCGGAATCCGACGAGCGCCCGCCCCGCGAGCCCCGCGGTGCCCACAACGGCCAGCGCGGCAACCGCGACCGCCAGGGTCAGGGCCAGAAGCAGGGTCAGGGCGACGGCCAGCGCCAGGAAAAGCCGCGCAGCCCCGGCCAGGGTGCCACGCAAGGTCAGGCCCAGAGCCCGGCCAGAACCGCCCAGGGCCCGAAGCCCGAACAAGCCCGTCGCCAGGGCCCGTCCGGCCCCAGGCAAGGCCAGGGCTCGAGCCAGGGCAAGAGTGCAACGCAAGGCCAGGCCCGTAACCAGGGTCAGGGCCAGGGTCAGCGCCCCCCGCGTGCCGCGGGCAGCGCCCAGGGCAAGGACGACGATTTCGGCAACAAGGTGGACTACCAGCCCCGCGCCCGCGGCAATTACCGTGACCCGGAAGCCAACATGGGCGGTCATCGTCACGGCAACGGCAGCCAGGGCGGCAACCCCAATCGCGGCACCCCTGCCGCGCTGGACGATGCCCGTCGCCCGGCCGTCACGCTGACCGGCCGCCGGCCCGGCGACATCAAGCCCGCCGCCCTCTTCGGGCCCCGCGGTGGCGGCAACGGCGGTAACGGCGGCAATCGTTAAGCCACAAGCCTGACAGGCGTCCCTTGCGGGGCGCGTCAGCAAGCTGAAACGCCCTGGTAATGCCAGGGCGTTTTTTTGTTCACGCGCCCGTAGCGCCGGGCACGCCAAAAAAGAAGCCAGAAGTCCGATTTATCCACGGCGCTGGCGCTTGAACCCGCCGCTTCCGGCCCCATCTAAACCACGTTAGCCTAATTGCCTCGCCCAATGGAAAAGAAAACGCAGTTCAGCCTCTGGTATCTCGTCTTCGCGCTGTTTGCGATCTTCACGCTCCACGACCTCTGGACCCAGATTCGCAGCGTCGAGCCGCTGCCCTACAGCGAGTTCCAGCGCATGGTGAAGGCCGGCGAGATCAGCGAAATCTCGATCACCGACAACAGCATCCAGGGCACCCTCAAGAAACCCCTGGAAGACGGCCGCCAGAAATTCGTCACCACCCGCGTCGACCCGGCGCTGGCGAAGGATCTCTCCGAGTACGACGTGAAATTTACCGGAATCGTCGAAAACACCTTTTTCAAGGATCTTCTTGGCTGGGTGCTGCCGGCGGTGATTTTCGTCGGCATCTGGATGTTTGCCATCAAGAAGTTCGGCGGCAAACAGGGGCTGGGCGGCGGTTTCATGAACCTCGGCAAGAGCAAGGCCAAGGTCTATGTCGAATCCAACACCGGCGTCACCTTCGATGACGTGGCCGGCGTGGATGAAGCCAAGGACGAGCTGAAGGAAGTCGTCGGATTTCTGAAGGATCCGAAATCCCACGGCCGCCTTGGCGGACGCCTGCCCAAGGGCGTGCTGCTGGTCGGCCCGCCGGGTACCGGCAAAACCCTGCTCGCCAAGGCCGTGGCCGGCGAGGCCGGGGTGCCCTTTTTCTCGATTTCCGGCTCCGAGTTCGTCGAGATGTTCGTCGGCGTGGGCGCGGCCCGCGTGCGCGATCTCTTCGAGCAGGCCCGCGCCAAGGCCCCGGCGATCATCTTCATCGACGAACTCGACGCCGTGGGGCGCGCCCGCGGTGCCTTTGGCGGCATGGGCGGCCATGACGAAAAGGAGCAAACCCTCAACCAGTTGCTGGTCGAACTCGACGGTTTCGATTCGTCCTCCGGGCTCGTGCTGCTGGCCGCCAGCAACCGCCCCGAAGTGCTCGACCCGGCCCTGCTGCGTGCCGGCCGCTTCGACCGCCAGGTGCTGGTCGACCGCCCCGACAAAAAAGGCCGCATCGCCATCCTCGATGTGCACATGAAGAAGATCAGCCTCGCCCCGGACACCAGCGCGGAAAAGGTTGCCGCACTCACGCCGGGCTTCTCGGGGGCCGACCTGGCCAACCTGTGCAACGAGGCGGCGCTGGTCGCCACCCGGCGCAACGGCGAATCGGTGACGGTGGAAGACTTCACCGTGGCGATCGAGCGCATCGTCGCCGGCCTCGAGAAAAAGAACCGTGTGCTCAACGAACACGAGCGCACCGTCGTCGCCCACCACGAAATGGGCCACGCGCTGGTCGCAATGGGCCTGCCTGGCACGGATCCGGTGCACAAGATCAGCATCATCCCGCGGGGCGTCGGTGCGCTGGGCTACACCATCCAGCGCCCCACCGAAGACCGCTTCCTGATGACCCGCGCCGAACTTGAAAACAAGATGGCCGTGCTGCTCGGCGGGCGCGCCGCCGAACTGCTGATATTCGGTGAAGTGTCCACCGGCGCCTCCGACGACCTGCAAAAAGTCACCTCCATCGCCCGCTCCATCGTGATGCGCTTCGGCATGGACGCGCATCTGGGCAACGTCGCCTACGAAAGCGACAGGACCAACTTCCTCGGCCAGAACGCGGCCCCGCCCCAGGAGCGCAATTACTCCGAAGAAACCGCCCGGGAGATCGACTGCGCCGTGCGGGAGATCGTTGCCACGGCCTTCAAGCGCAGCTCGGCAATTCTCACCGAGCGCAAGGCCCTCCTCGAAGAAACCGCCCGTGACCTGCTGGCCCGCGAAACCCTCGACGAAGCCGACCTCAAGGCCATCCACGCCCGCATCACGGAAGCCTGAACAGGGGCACGGAGCGCCGGGCTCAAAACCGGCGTGGCAGGGACTACAATCCGCTGACGATCTGCGGCCGGTCATTTCAGGCGATGCCCTGAAGTGACCGGCCGCAGGCCCGACAATCCTGCCCCGCGGGTGGGCCGCGTTTTAAACCGTCGATTTCCGAGCTGGAGAAACCACCCCATGTCCCTCATCCGCAAGCCCGTTATTGTCGCCATCGCCGCCACCCTGCTCGCCCAGCCCGTCCTGGCCCAGGAATCGCCGACCCTCAAGAAGATCAAGGACAGCGGCACCATCGCCCTCGGCCACCGGGAATCCTCCATCCCCTTCTCGTACTACGACGACAAGCAGCAGGTGGTCGGGTACAGCCACGAGCTCATGCTCAAGGTGGTCGATGCCGTGAAGGCCGAGCTGAAAATGCCGACCCTGCAGGTCAAGCTCACTCCCGTCACCTCGCAGAACCGCATTCCGCTGGTGCAGAACGGCACCGTCGATATCGAGTGCGGTTCCACCACCCACAACGCCGAACGCGCCCGCCAGGTGGCCTTCTCCAACACCATTTTCGTCATCGGCACGCGCCTGATGACCAAGAAGGATTCCGCCATCAAGGATTTCCCCGACCTCGCCGGCAAGAACGTGGTGACCACCGCCGGCACCACCTCCGAGCGCCTCATCCGCAAGATGAACGAGGACAAGAAACTCGCCATGAACATCATCAGCGCCAAGGATCACGGCGAGGCCTTTCTCACTCTCGAGACCGGCCGCGCCGTCGCCTTCATGATGGACGACGCCCTGCTCTACGGCGAGCTGGCCAAGGCCAGGCGCCCCGCCGAATGGACCATCGTCGGCACGCCCCAGAGCTTCGAGGCCTACGGCTGCATGATGCGAAAGGACGATCCGGCCTTCAAGAAGGTCGCCGACGCGGCACTGGCCAAGGCCATGACCTCCGGCGAGGCCGAGGCCATCTACAAAAAGTGGTTCACCCAGCCCATTCCTCCCAAGGGCCTGAACCTCAACTTCCCGATCTCCGAGGCCATGCAGAAGCTCTTGAAGGCCCCCAACGACAAGGCGTTCGAGTAAGCCGCCACCGCACCTGAGCGCCTCCACCCCAGAGCCCACAAGGAATCCGAGATCATGAAACCCGTCAGGATCCGCAGCCTCTTTGCCGCCAGCGCGCTGTTTGTCGCCTGCTCGGCCGCTTTCGGCGCCGACAAGCCGCAGGTCGTCATCCTGGCCACCGGCGGCACCATTGCCGGTGCCGGCGCCGGCCTTGCCAACAGCGCCACCTACCAGGCCGCCAAGGTGCCGGTGGACGCGCTCATCGCCGGCGTGCCGGAACTCGCCGACATTGCCCGGGTGCGCGGCGCACAGGTCTTCCAGATCGCCTCCGAGAGCATGACCAACGCGCACCTGGTCACCCTCGGCAAGCGCGTCGCTGCGCTGGCCCGCCAGCCGGACGTGGACGGCATCGTCATCACCCACGGCACCGACACCCTGGAAGAAACCGCGTTTTTCCTCAACCTCGTGCTCAAGACCGACAAACCGGTGGTCATTGTCGGTTCCATGCGCCCCGGCACCGCCATGTCGGCCGACGGCATGCTCAACCTCTACAACGCGGTGGCCGTGGCCGGCAGCAAGGATTCCGCCGGCAAGGGCGTGCTCGTCACCCTGAACGACGAGATCCACACCGGCCGCGACGTGGCCAAGACCGTCAACATCAAGACCGAAGCCTTCAAGAGCCCGTGGGGGCCGCTGGGCATGATCGTCGAGGGCAAGGCCTACTGGTTCCGCGCGCCGGCCAAGCGCCACACCCGCGGCACCGAGTTCGACATCGATGCGATCGACACGCTGGTCCCGGTGGACATCGCCTACGGCTACGGCAACGCCGCCCCCACCGCCTACCGGGCCTTTGCCCAGGGCGGCGCCAGGGCGCTGATTCACGCCGGCACCGGCAACGGTTCGGTGAGCGACGCGGTGGTGCCGGCCCTGCAGGAGTTGCGCGGCAAGGGCGTGCAGATCATCCGCTCGTCCCGCGTGACGGGCGGCGGCTTCGTGCTGCGCAATGCCGAGCAGCCCGACGACAAGTACGACTGGGTGGTCGCCCACGACCTCAACCCCCAGAAGGCCCGCATCCTCGCCTCGGTGGCCCTGACCAGAACCAGCGACACCAGGGAGCTGCAGCGGATGTTCATGGAGTACTGACCGGACCGGCGGATCTGCAGGGGCGATTTCAGCGCGGATGGGCGACTGAAGTCGCCCCTACAAGCCGCCCCTACAAGTTGCCCTACAAAAAAGGAAACCAACATGAATTACCAATGGAACTGGGGCATCTTCCTCAGCCCCGCCGCCTCGGGCGACAGCACCTATCTGGGCTGGATGCTGTCGGGGCTGCAGACCACCGTGCTGCTGTCCCTGTCGGCGTGGGCCATCGCGCTGGCGCTGGGCAGCCTGATGGGGGTGCTGCGCACCGTGCCCAACAAATGGCTGTCGGGCATCGCCAGCGCCTACGTGGAAATCTTCCGCAACATTCCGCTGCTGGTGCAGCTCTTCATCTGGTATTTCGTGCTGCCCGAGCTGCTGCCGGCCAGCCTCGGCGACGCCTTCAAGCAGAAGCTCGATCCGGTCACCCAGCAGTTCGTCTCGGCGATGGTGTGCCTGGGCTTCTTCACCAGCGCACGGGTGTGCGAACAGGTGCGCTCCGGCATCAACAGCCTGCCCCGCGGCCAGAAGAATGCCGGTCTGGCGCTGGGCTTCACGCTGCCGCAAACCTACCGCCACGTGCTCTTGCCGATGGCCTTCCGGCTGGTCGTGCCGCCGCTCACTTCCGAGTTCCTCAACATTTTCAAGAACTCCGCCGTGTGCTCGACCATCGGCCTGCTCGAACTCGCCGCGCAAGGGCGCCAGCTGGTGGATTACACCGCCC
>Ga0209174_10000427_pt1 | contig 32433 bp, 30 predicted proteins | sample JI91814BDNA_FD_187505 | JGI IMG/M metagenome (GOLD analysis project Ga0209174, IMG submission 187505) | Wastewater effluent complex algal communities from Wisconsin, to seasonally profile nutrient transformation and Carbon sequestration -... | ecosystem: Engineered > WWTP > Effluent > Algae...
ATTCCGCCGCATCGAGTCAATTACCAGGCCAATCTCTGGGCGCTACGCGAGGCCGGGGTCAGCGAAATCATCTCGGTGGCGTCGGTGGGTGGTATCCGCAGCGATCTGTGTCCAGGTTCGCTGGTCGTGCCCGACCAGATCATCGATTACACGTGGGGGCGCAAGAGCACCTTTCACGAGAACTCCGATGAGCCGGTGGTGCACATCGACTTTACCGAGCCCTACGACGACGACGTGCGCCGACGCATCCTGGCCGCCGGGGTGACCGCCGGTCAGCCCATCGTCGATGGCGCGGTGTACGCCGCAACGCAGGGGCCGCGCCTTGAGACCGCCGCCGAGATCAATCGCCTGGAGCGCGATGGCGCCGATCTGGTCGGTATGACCGGCATGCCCGAGGCCGCGCTGGCGAGGGAGCTGAGCATTCCGTACGCGGCCATCAATGTGGTTGCCAACTTTGCGGCCGGGCGTGCGTCGAGCGAGCATGAGATCTGCTTTGACAGCATCGATGCGGTGCTGCGTGAGGCGATGGGGCGCGTGCGTAACGTGCTCGATCACCTCTGCGAAGCATGATCCGCGAGGTCTTGCGCATGGGCGATGGGCGTCTGCTGCGCCGTGCCCAGCCGGTCGAGGCCTTCGGAACGCCCGCGTTGGCGGCGCTGATCGAAGACATGCGCGACACCATGCGCCACCTCACCGGCGCCGGCCTGGCTGCGCCGCAGATTGGTGTGGATCTGCGTGTCGTGATCTTTGGTGGCGGGCCAAGCCCGCGCTATCCGGATGCGTCCGTGGTGCCGGACACGGTACTGATCAATCCTGTGCTGACGCCGCTAGTGGATGAAGAGGAGGGCGGCTGGGAAGGCTGCCTTTCGGTGCCCGGGCTGCGCGGCTGGGTGCCGCGATGGACACAGCTCCACTACACGGGCTTCGATGCATCGGGGGTGCTCATCGAGCGTGTCGCCACCGGTTTTCACGCCCGCGTGGTGCAGCATGAATGTGATCACCTGGATGGCGTCCTGTACCCGATGCGGGTTCGGGACTTCTCGCGTTTTGGTTACACCGACGTGCTGTTTCCGGATGCCCAGGTGGCTGACGACTGAGCATCCGCACGCAATCGTCCATTATCTATATTGCGAGTTTTTCCAGCAGTTCGGATTCGATCTTCAGCACTTTGGCGTCCTGGGTGAGATCGGAGCCGCTGATCAGGAAGGTGTCTTCCACCCGTTCGCCGAGGGTTGCGATCTTGGCCGTGTGAAGGTTGATGCGATAGTTCACCAATGTTTGGGCGACCCCGAACAGCAGGCCGGGGCGGTCGGCGGCGGTTACCGACATGATGTAGTACTGCCCGCGCTCGTCAGGGCGGATGTTGACCTCGGGCGTTATCGGGAAATGCCGTACTTCCCGCGACAGCCGGCCGGTGGCGGGCTGGTCGATGGGCGTGTTGCTTTGCAGGCGCTCGGTGAGGTCGTGCTCGAGCAGGTTGATGAGGTCGCGGTAGTGGATTTCCTGGCCCGGGTCGAGCAGAACGAAGCTGTCGAGCGCGAAGCCGTGGCGGGTGGTGTGGATCTTGGCATCGGCGATCGAGAAGCCGAGGCGGGCGAAAAAGCCGCATAGCCGCACGAAGAGATCCGGCTGGTCCTTCATGTAAACCATCACCTGCAGGCCTTCGCCATTGTGGCTGGGGCGGGCCTTGACGACCGGCTCGTCGGATTCGATCCGGTAATACAGCATGCGGGTGTGCCAGGCGATTTCCTCGGCTTCGTGGCGCATGAAGTAAACGGTGTCGAGCTGGGCCCACAGACTGTCTTCGGTGCCGGGGCGCAGGCCGTAGTAGCGCAGCAGGTTGCGTGCGTCGTCCTGGCGAAGGGGAATGCCGAGGGCCTGCTGGGGTGTTGCGCCGCGCAGCAGGCGCTGGGTGGCGAAGAAAAGATCTTCGAGCAGCTTGCCCTTCCAGCCATTCCAAACCTTCGGGCTGGTGCCGCGAATGTCGGCGTGGGTCAGGATGTAGAGCGCGGTAAGGCGACGCTCGGTTTTGACCAGGTCGCCGAAACGGCGGATTACATCGAGATCGGACAGATCCTGTTTTTGCGCCACGTTGGACATTGAAAGATGCTGCCCGACCAGCCATTCGACCAATGAGGTGTCGGTTTCGTCGAGCCCGTGGGAGGTGCAGAAATCCCGTGCGTCTTTCATGCCGAGCTTTGAGTGGTCACCGCCGCGGCCTTTGGCGATATCGTGAAACAGCGCTGCGATGTGGATCAGCCAGGGTTTCTCGAAGCTGGTGGCGAGCCGCGTCATGAGCGGGTACTCGTGGGCGTGCTCGGCGACCATCAGGCGCCGCACGTTGCGCAGCACCTGCAGGATGTGCTGGTCTACGGTGTAGACATGAAAGAGGTCGTGCTGCATCTGGCCGACGATGCGCCGCCAGGCGGGCAGGTAGAAGCTCAGGATGCCGTACTGGTTCATCCGGCGCATTTCGTGAACCACGCCGCGTTTTTGTTGCAGCAGGCGCAGAAAGAGCGCGCGATTCGCCGGGTCATGGCGAAAATCGGCATTGATGAGCTTGCGGCCGCGCCACAGGGCGCGCAGGGTGCGTGCCGTCATGCCCTTTAGCTCGGAGCGTTGCTGGAGGATCAGGAAACATTCGAGCAGGGCGCTCGGATGACGATCGAAGACGCCTTCGTCGCGTACGTCCAGGAGTTCGCGGACGCACTGGAAGCGCTCGTTGATGTTGATTGCCGCAGGGTAGCGATTCGGAAAGAGCTCGACGCCAAAATTGAGCAGCAGGATGGTGTTGAGCTGGGTGACCTTCTTTGCCGTGCGGTAATACTCCTGCATGAAGACTTCGGAGGCGCGGCGGTTCTCGCTGGCCTCAAAGCCAAACTTGCGGGCGAGTTTTTCCTGGTGGTCGAAAAGCAGGCGGTCCTCGCGGCGCCCGGTGAGGTGGTGCAGGCGGATTCGGGCGTGTTGCAGGAAGCGCTCGAGTTCGCGCAGTTCGGTGGCTTCTTCGGCGGTGATCAGCGCGTGCCTGGCCAGGTCGCGCCAGTGGGTGCCAAAACCGGCTGCGCGGCTGATCCAGCCGATCAATTGCAGGTCACGCAGGCCGCCGGGGCTTTCCTTGCAGTTGGGTTCCAGCGAGTAGGGCGTGTCGGCGTGGCGCGTGTAGCGCTGTTCCTGTTCAAGGCACTTCGCCTTGAAGAACTGTCCGGGGTTGAGGTGGCTGCGCAGGCTGGTGGTGAAACGTTGGAACAGCCTCTCGTTGCCGCCGATGAGGCGGGCTTCGAGCAGGTTGGTCATCACGGTTACGTCGCGCCCGGCCTCTTCGATGCATTCATCGACCGTACGCACGCTGTGCCCGATCTCGAGGCCCACGTCCCAGATCAGGCTGATCATCTGGGTCAGGCGCTCGCCGAGTTCGTCATTCGGCGGGCTTTCGAGCAGGAACAGCAGGTCCACATCCGAGCCGGGGAAGAGTTCCTCGCGCCCGTAGCCGCCGACCGCCACCAGTGCGGCTGATGCCGGCAGGCTGAAACCCTTCCAGATTTCAACAAGTACGCCATCCACCAGTTGCGAACGACCTTTGAGTATGGGCTCGGTCAGGGGGCGTGCTTCGTAGGCGGCGCGCAGCGACTCGCCGCCGCTCTTCAGGCGGGCCTTGTAGCGGGTGATGAGATCACGGGCTGAGTCGGGCGGAACGAGGGCAGGCGTGTTGTCGGGCATTGTCTGGGATGGCGTGGGCCGGTCGAAGCTGGCGGTAATGCTCAGGGCAGCAGGTGGGCGACGATATCCGGGCGGGCAGGGCTGCCGGCGGAAAGGGTCAGGACTTCGACGCCGGTGTCGGTAACCAGCACCATGTGCTCCCACTGGGCCGACAGGCTGCGGTCGCGGGTGACGATGGTCCACCCGTCGGGCAGTTCTGAAATGGCCGGTTTGCCGGCATTGATCATCGGCTCGATCGTGAAGATCATGCCCGGCTTGAGTTCGATACCGGTCCCGGCCTTGCCGTAATGCAGCACCTGGGGGTCTTCATGGAACTTGGCCCCGATGCCGTGCCCGCAGAATTCACGGACGACCGAGAAACCATTCGCTTCCGCATGCTTCTGGATGGCGTGGCCGATGTCGCCGAGATGGGCGCCTGGCTTGACCTGGGCAATGCCGAGCCACATGCATTCGTAGGTGATTTCACACAGGCGTCTGGCGCGGATCGAGGTTTCGCCGACGATGAACATGCGGCTGGTGTCGCCGTGGTAAGCATTCTTGATCACGGTGATATCCAGATTGACGATGTCGCCTTTCTTGAGAATCACCTTTTCATTCGGCACTCCATGACAAACCTGATGGTTGACCGACGTGCATATCGATTTGGGATAGGGTACGTAGCCCGGCGGGGCGTAGTTCAGGGGCGCGGGAATGCAGCCCTGGACATCAACCATGTAGTCATGGCAAAGCTTGTCGATTTCGGCGGTGCTGACGCCGGCCTTGACGAAAGGCGTGATGTAATCGAGGACTTCCGAGCCGAGCCGGCCCGCAATGCGCATCTTCTCGATTTCGTCCGGCGTTTTTATGGTTACGCTCATGGAGGCTTGATCTGCTGGGTTTTTTGAGCCCGTTAGGCTAGCTCATGCAGCCTGTTCGGGCAATGCACGATGTGCCGCCCAGTCTGGGAATGGTGGCCCGGTCTTGAGGGGCGCGGTCGGATACTGCTACAATCTGCGGCTTGGCTGGCAAGGGTGCCAGTCAAAATACACACGTCCGGCCCATTGGGGTCCGGTGGGCGTCTGAAAGGGTGCCTGCGGCGTAGCCTGATTCTGCACTAGCGGGGTCGGCAGGCCGGGCGGCGGTCAAACCTCAGTATTGGAGTCAAAAATGTCTGTCACCATGCGTCAAATGCTCGAAGCGGGCGTCCACTTCGGTCACCAAACCCGTTTCTGGAACCCGAAGATGGCGCCGTTCATCTTCGGTCAGCGCAACAAGATCCACATCGTCAATCTGGAAAAGACCCTCGTCAAGTACAACGAGGCGACTGCCTTTGTGCGCAAGCTGGCTTCCAACCGCGGCAACATCATGTTCGTCGGCACCAAGCGTCAGGCTCGCGAAATCGTGGCTGAAGAAGCCCGTCGCGCCGGCATGCCCTACGTCGACGAGCGCTGGCTCGGCGGTATGCTCACCAACTTCAAGACCGTCAAGGTTTCGATCAAGCGTCTGAAGGACATGGAAGCCATGGTGGAAGACGGCTCCATCGAGCGTCTGTCCAAGAAGGAAGCCCTGATGGCCTCCCGCGAACTCGAAAAGCTGCAAAAGAGCCTTGGTGGTATCAAGGAACTCGGCGGCCTGCCGGATGCGCTGTTCGTCATCGACGTCGGCTATCACAAAATTGCCATCACCGAAGCCAACAAGCTGGGAATCCCGGTTGTGGCCGTGGTCGATACCAACCACACCCCGGAGGGCGTCGATTTCGTGATCCCCGGTAACGACGACTCCTCCCGCGCCATCCGTCTGTACGCCCGCGGCATCGCCGACGCCGTGCTGGAAGGTCGCAACCAGATTCTCCAGGAAATCGTGGGTGCCGGCTCCGACGAATTCGTCGAAGTGGAAGACGGCGCCGAAGAGCAAGCCTGACTTTCCGGGCGGGCGCCAGGTGCGCCCGCCATGCATTACGACTGAATCCGATTCAATAGAGTTAACTAGGAGCAAGCATGGCGGAAATCACCGCAAGCATGGTCAAGGAGCTGCGCGAGAAAACCGACGCGCCGATGATGGAATGCAAGAAGGCGCTGTCCGAAGCCGCTGGCGACTTGGCGAAGGCAGAAGAGATTCTGCGCGTCAAGCTGGGTAACAAGGCTTCCAAGGCTGCTACTCGCGTGACCGCAGAGGGCATCGTCGGCATCTATATCTCCGCCGACGCCAAGCTTGGCGCGATGGTGGAAGTGAACTGCGAGACCGACTTCGTGGCCAAGAACGACGAGTTCCTGGCTCTGGTCCAGAACGTTGCTGAACTGGTCGCCACCAAGAATCCTGCCGACGTGGAGGCGCTGTCTGCGCTCGATATCAACGGTCAGAGCGTCGAAGAAACCCGCAAGGCGCTGATCGGCAAGATCGGTGAAAACATGTCCATCCGCCGCTTCGTGCGCGTAGATGCCAAGGGCGCTGTCGCCAGCTACATCCACGGCGGTTCCAAGATCGGCGTGCTGATCGACCTCGTGGGCGGCGACGAAGCTCTCGCGAAGGATCTGGCCATGCACATCGCCGCGTCCAAGCCCAAGTCTCTCGATGCCTCCGGTGTGCCTGTCGAACTGCTCGAGGTTGAGCGTCGCATCGCCATCGAGAAGGCTCGCGAAGCCGGCAAGCCGGAAGCCATGCTTGAGAAGATTGCTGACGGCACTGTCCAGAAATTCCTCAAGGACGTGACCTTGCTGGATCAGGTCTTCGTCAAGGCAGAAGACGGCAAGCAGACGGTCAGTCAGCTTCTGAAGGCCAAGGGTGCATCCGTGGCCGGCTTCACGCTGTTCATCGTCGGTGAAGGCATCGAGAAGAAAGTGACCGACTTCGCTGCTGAAGTGGCTGCCCAGGCCGCTGCGGCCGCGCAGAAGTAAGAGGTAGAGCACAATGAGTCAGCCTGCCTACAAGCGAATTCTCCTCAAGCTCTCCGGCGAAGCCCTGATGGGCGCCGACGCCTATGGTATCAACCAGGATGTCGTTGGCGGGATTGTCCGGGATGTGGTCGAAGTGACCCGTCTCGGCGTCGAGGTCGGAGTCGTTATTGGAGGCGGGAACATCTTCCGTGGAATGGCAGGGGCGGCATCCGGTATGGATCGCGCGACTGCTGACTACATGGGGATGCTGGCCACCGTGATGAACGCCATGGCCCTTGCGGATGCATTTCGCGCCGCGGGGGTCAATGCGCGTGTCCAGTCTGCATTGCGGATCGACCAGGTGGTCGAGCCCTACATACGCGGCAAGGCAATTCGTTACCTCGAAGAGGGGCGTGTCGTCATTTTCGGTGCTGGAACGGGTAACCCGTTTTTCACGACCGATACGGCAGCGGCGCTGCGCGGCTCCGAGATCGGTGCGGATATCGTGCTTAAAGCCACCAAGGTGGATGGCATCTACACCGCTGATCCAAAGAAGGATCCTGCAGCGACGCGCTTTCAGCGGATTTCCTTCGACGAGGCAATCAGTCGGAATCTGGCGGTGATGGACGCGACGGCGTTCGCTTTGTGCCGTGATCAGCGTCTGCCGATCAATGTCTTCAGCCTCTTCAAGAGCGGAGCGCTGAAGCGCGTCGTGATGGGCGAAGATGAAGGTACACTGGTTTATTGCTGAGGATGAACCGATGATTTCGGAACTCAAGAAAACTACTGAAGCCAAGATGCAGAAGTCCATCGAGGCGCTCAAGCTGGATCTCGCAAAAGTGAGAACCGGACGGGCGCACACCGGAATTCTGGATCACGTTACGGTTGATTACTACGGTAGTCCCGTGCCGATCAGCCAGGTCGCCAACGTGACCCTGATCGACTCGCGCACGCTGGGTGTCCAGCCGTGGGAAAAGCCGATGGTCGGCAAGGTTGAAAAGGCCATCCGTGACGCTGATCTGGGGCTGAATCCTGCGTCCCAGGGTGAAATTATTCGCGTGCCGATGCCTGCACTGACCGAAGAGCGCCGCAAGGAGCTGATCAAGGTGGTCAAGGGTGAAGGCGAAGGTACCAAAGTTGCTGTGCGCAATCTGCGTCGCGACGCCAATGCTTCGCTCAAGGACGCCCTCAAGGCGAAAACGATTTCAGAGGACGACGAACGCCGGACTCAGGACGAGATCCAGAAGCTGACCGACAAGGCTGTCATTGAAATCGACAAGCTTCTCGCACAGAAGGAACAAGAGCTGATGCAGATCTGACACGCGTGTCAGTAGCTGCTTTTACGGTTCTTGTCAGGCGGAGATAACATGGTGCGATTGCCGTTTACGAGCTCCACGCGGAGCGTGCCCGAGGCCGTTCAGGTCCCGCGGCATATCGCGATAATCATGGACGGCAACGGGCGCTGGGCGCGAAAGCGTTTTATGCCGCGGGTCGCTGGTCATGCGAAGGGCGTCGACTCCCTGCGTGAGGTTATCCGGACCTGCCTCGATCGGGGCGTCGAATACCTCACCGTCTTTGCCTTCAGTTCCGAAAACTGGCGTCGCCCTCAGGACGAAGTGTCTTTTCTGATGCAGTTGTTCGTGAAATCCCTCAAGGCGGAAATCGAGCGGATTCACCGAAACAACATTCGTCTGCGCGTGGTGGGTGAACTCGAGCGTTTCGACAAGGCGCTGGTGGATCTCATTCGCGACGGGGAGGCGCTTACCGCCGGCAACACCAAGATGCATCTGACGATCTGCGCGAATTACGGCGGACGCTGGGACATCATGCAGGCTGTCGGCAAAATGATCGCTGCGGGTCCGGGTGTCGGTAGCGGGTTCTCGGAAGAGGACCTGGTGCCCCATCTCGCTCTGGGTTTCAGCCCTGAGCCTGATCTCTTCATCCGAACGGGGGGCGAGAAGCGGATCAGCAATTTCATGCTCTGGCAGCTCGCTTATTCCGAATTGTATTTCACCGACAAGCTGTGGCCGGAGTTTGGTGAAGCCGAACTCGACGAGGCAATTGCGTCTTACCGGGGACGCGAGCGTCGCTTCGGCAGAACCAGCGAGCAACTCGTCAAGGACGAATCCGACCCATCAGCACCAGGCCATGCTTAAGGCGCGGGTCATCACCGCGCTGTTCCTTCTTGCGGGCCTGCTTTCCGCTGTATTCCTGCTTCCGGCCTTTGGCTGGCTTGTTTTCGTGTCGGTCGTGTGTGGCGCGGCGGCTGCGGAGTGGGGCGGAATCGTCGGTTTTTCGGTTGTCCGTCGCCGTGTTTATGCGCTGTTGCTTGGATTCATCTGCCTGGCTGGTGGATTGGTTGCAGGCTTGAACCGCGAAGAAACCGTGGCCCCATTCAGCCTGGTTCCAGTTTATGCAGTCAGTGCGTTGTTCTGGATGCTCTGCGCTCCGTTCTGGTTGCGGGCTCGCTGGGCCTTGTCTGGCAGCGGAGCGTCGGCCATCGTCGGTGTCGTCCTGTTGCTGCCTCCCAGCCTGGCAATGGCTCACCTGCGACTGCTCAGCCCGTGGCTCTTGCTTGGCGTTATGGCGGCAGTGTGGGTCGCCGATATTGCTGCCTACTTCACCGGTCGTGCTTTCGGGAGGCGCAAGCTTGCTCCTTCGATCAGTCCTGGCAAAAGTTGGGAAGGTGCTTACGGTGCGGTGGTTGGCGTGGTGATTTATGGCCTCCTGTGTCTTTCATTCACAGGTCACGGCACGACCGATGCCGGCACGATTGCTGTCATTGTTGGCGCCTTGGTTGCGTTCACAGCGATCAGTATCATGGGTGACCTGTTTGAATCGATGCTCAAGCGTCAGGCCGGAGTCAAGGACAGCGGAACCCTTCTTCCAGGCCACGGTGGAATTCTCGACCGGATAGACAGCCTGACGTCGACCTTGCCTTTTGCCGGTCTGCTGGTGCTTTGGTTCGCACGATAAGTCATGGCTCACGACAAAAAATTCATCACTGTTCTTGGCGCGACAGGCTCCATTGGCGTCAGCACCCTTGACGTAGCGTCACGTCACCCAGAGCGCTACGGGGTTTTTGCCTTGACGGCTCACCGTCAGGTGGACAAGCTTTTCGAGCAGTGCATGACCCATCGTCCCGCCTATGCGGTGCTGGATCGCAGCGAAGACGCGCAGCGCCTGCAGTCGCGCCTCGATAGTGCCGGATGTTGCACCGAAGTGCTTGCCGGAGCCGGTTCGCTTGCTGCGGTGGCGTCTGCGCCTGAGGTGGATATAGTGATGGCGGCGATCGTGGGTGCCGCCGGTCTCGTGCCGACGCTCGCCGCTGCGCGTAGCGGAAAGCGCATCCTGCTGGCCAACAAGGAGGCGCTTGTGATGTCGGGAGCGCTGTTCATGCAGGAGGTTGAATCCAATGGTGCAATCCTGCTGCCCATCGACAGCGAACATAACGCGATATTTCAGGCCCTGCCGGCTGGCTTCCGGCAGAAGGTCGACGGAACCGAAGTCACCCGTATCCTGCTCACCGCTTCAGGCGGGCCGTTCCGTTGCAAGCCTGTTGAAGAGCTCGCTGCCGTGACGCCGGAAATGGCCTGTGCTCATCCGAACTGGGTCATGGGGCGAAAGATCTCTGTCGATTCGGCGACGATGATGAACAAGGGGCTGGAGGTTATCGAGGCGCACTGGTTGTTCAGTGCGCCTGCCGAACGGATCGAGGTCGTCATCCATCCCGAGAGCGTGATCCACTCGATGGTGGCTTACGTGGATGGCTCTGTTCTCGCGCAGCTCGGTAACCCGGACATGCGCACGCCGATTGCACATGCCATGGCCTATCCGGAGCGTGTGGACGCTGGAGTTCGGCCGTTGGACCTCTTTGCGGTAGGGCAGCTCAACTTCGAGCGCCCCGACCTGGAGCGTTTTCCTTGTCTTGCGCTCGCCTATCGAGCGCTCAAGGTGGGCGCCACGGCACCGGCTGTGCTCAACGCAGCCAATGAGGTGGCGGTAGGGAGTTTCCTCGAGGGGGGGCTGGGTTTCGACCGGATCTCGGACGTTATCGCTGCAACTCTCGACGCTGTGGAAATGCAGCCGGCCGACTCGCTGGATAGCGTGCTGGAGGCTGATCGGCGCGCCCGCCTGGTGGCGGCGAATTTCGTTCGCCAGTTCTGTCAGTGACGGGTATGCGTCCGGCGTTTCCGAAGGGCGCGCGTCGCCTGTGGCGTGAGGTCTCCCGATGAGTCTGCTGGATTACGTCCTGCCCTTCCTGCTGGCGCTCGGCATTCTGATCGTCGTGCATGAGTTTGGTCACTATCTGGTGGCCCGCTTGTGTGGTGTCCGCGTGCTGCGTTTTTCCCTGGGTTTCGGAAAACCCCTTTTGGTGTGGCGTGCCGGCGCCGACAAGACGGAATGGGTGTTGGCGATGTTCCCGCTGGGGGGCTACGTAAAAATGCTCGATGAGCGCGAGGCGCCCGTGCATTCCGATGAGCTGCATCGGGCATTCAACAGGCAGAGTGTGTGGCGCAGAATTGCCATCGTGGCCGCGGGGCCAGTTGCCAACCTCTTGCTGGCCATCGCGCTTTACTGGGGCCTGTACGTAAGTGGAGTCGAGGAGTTGCGGCCGCGCCTCGGTGCGCCCGTGGCGGGGAGCCAGGCGGAGCGGGTTGGTTTCCGGGATGGTGAGCTGATTCGTTCAGTGAATGGACGGGCGGTTGAAACGTGGCAAGAGTTTCGCTGGCGCCTGCTCGACGATGCGCTTGAGCGCCGCGGAGCGCGCATAGAGACGATCAACGATGCCCGGGAAATCGTGATTCGAGATCTGGACCTGATGGCCGTCGACGTGGATCAGAGCCAGACTGATGTTGCCAGCCAGCTGGGCCTGCAGCTTTACCGCCCCAATCTGCCGGCGGTGCTCGGCAAACTGACTCCGGACGGCCCCGCTCAGGCAGCCGGCATGCGATCGGGCGACCGCGTGTTGCGTATCGGCGAAAAGCAGATCAACGCCTGGGGAGAACTGGTGGCCACCGTGCGTGATGCGCCGGGACAGTCGCTCGAGGTGGAGGTCGAGCGCGACGGTCAGTCGGCGGTCTTTCGCCTGGAGCCCAGGGGTGTCGAAGAGAACGGTCGCACGATCGGCCGTATCGGTGTTTCGATGGCCAATGCCGAAGCACAGCGCGAGTTGCTCTTCGTGACCGTGCGCTACGGTGCTGTCGATGCGCTGATGAAGGGTTTCGACCAGACGTGGGATACTGCAGCCATGAGCCTGAGGGTGATGGGGCGCATGATAACGGGTGACGTTTCCGTAAAGAATCTCAGTGGCCCCGTGACGATCGCCGATTTTGCAGGACAGTCGGCGCGTATGGGTTTGTCCCAATACATCAAGTTTCTCGCGCTCATCAGCATCAGCCTGGGGGTTCTCAATCTGCTGCCGGTGCCTGTGCTGGATGGTGGGCACTTGCTGTATTATGTGATCGAGATCATCAAGGGCGGCCCGGTTTCCGAGCGGATTATGGAGATCGGTCAGCAGATTGGAATGGCTCTGCTGGCGGCGCTAATGGCTTTTGCCTTCTACAACGACATCAACCGCCTTGTTGCTAGCTGAAATCGGATGAAATCCAAGCTCCTCTCCGGGGCGATCGCTGCGCTTTTCGCTGCGTCGCCCGTCTTGGCCTTCGAGCCATTCGTCGTCAAAGATATTCGTGTTGAAGGAATCCAGCGGACCGAAGCCGGGACGGTGTTCAGCTATCTTCCTGTCAAGGTGGGCGAACGCTTCTCCGAGGACAAGGCGTCCCAGGCGATCAAATCCCTGTTTGCGACCGGCTTCTTCAAGGATGTGCGAATCGAAGTCGAAAGTGACGTGATCATCGTGCTGGTTGACGAGCGACCCGCCATTTCCCAGGTTGATTTCGTTGGCATCAAGGAATTCGACAAGGACGCCTTGAAAAAGGGTCTCAAGGAAGTGGGTCTGGCGGAGTCCCGCATCTTCGACAGAGCCGTACTCGAGCGCGCCGAGCAGGAGTTGAAACGCCAGTATCTCTCCAAGGGCTTGTACGGCGTCCAGATCACCACCACCGTCACGCCGCTCGAGCGAAACCGGGTTGGTGTGAACTTCAATGTGGTCGAAGGTGATGCGGCGAAGATCCGGCAGATCAATATTCTCGGGAACAAGGTCTTCAAGGAAAAGGAACTCATCGAGCTGTTTTCCTTGACGACGCCGGGCTTCATGACCTGGTATTCGAAGTCCGATCAGTATTCGAAGCAAAAGCTTTCGGCTGACATCGAGGCGCTTCGCTCCTTTTACCTGAACCGCGGCTATCTGGATTTCAGCATCGACTCGACCCAGGTGTCGATCACGCCGGACAAGAAGGACATCTACATCACCCTCAGCATCACAGAGGGCGAAAAATACACTGTTTCCGACGTGAAGCTGGCGGGCAACATGGTTCTGCCCGAGGCTGAGTTGCAGAAGCTCGTCAAGCTCAAGGCGGGCGAAACCTTTGTTCGTGACGATGTGACCGCGACGACCAAGGCGATCAGCGACCGGCTTGGCAACGAGGGCTACGCTTTTGCAAACGTCAATGCGGCACCCGAAGTGGACAAGATCAAGCGTGAAGTGGCTTTCACCTTTTTCGTCGATCCGGGTCGTCGCGTGTACGTGCGCAAGATCAGCTTTGCAGGCAATGCCCGTACCCGCGACGAAGTGCTGCGTCGCGAGATTCGCCAAATGGAAGGTGCCTGGTACGACGGAGCAGCCATTAACCGATCCAAGGTGCGCCTCGACCGCCTCGGCTATTTTGAGGACGTGGCTATCGAGACGCCCGCAGTCGCTGGCGTTAGCGACCAGGTCGATGCCAATTTCACGGTCAAGGAGCGCGCGACGGGTAACCTGATGCTTGGCGCGGGTTTCTCCAGTGCGGAAAAGGTCATCCTGTCGGCCTCGATTGCCCAGCAGAACCTGTTTGGTACCGGCAATGCAATGACCCTGCAGATGAACACCGGCAGGATCAACCGGACAATCGCTCTGTCCTTCACCAATCCTTACTGGTCGATCGACGGCGTCAGCATGGGCTGGGATATCTATCAGCGGAACGTTGATCCGACTTCCCTGTCCGTGGCCACCTACAAGTCGTCGTCAATTGGTGCCGGGGTGCGGTTCGGTTATCCGATTGCCGAGGATGACCGGATCAACTTCGGTCTGTCGGTCGATCAGACCACGATCAAGGTCTACGATACGAGCCCGGCGCCGTATATCAGTTTTGTGAATACTTTTGGCGATACCGCCCGGAGCCTTGTGGCAACCGCAGGTTGGGGTCGGGACCGGCGCGACAGTTTTCTGTACCCGACGTCCGGCGTCTATCAGCGCGCCTCTGTCGAGGTGGCTACGCCGGTGCTCGACATGCGCTATGCGCGCGCCAGCTACCAGCATCAGCACTGGTTCCCGTTTGGTGGCGGCCATGCGTTGATGCTGAACGGAGATGTCGGCTACGCGCACGGCTATGACGGCAAGGAGCTGCCGTTCTACAAGAATTTCTATGCAGGTGGTATCGGCTCCGTGCGTGGCTACCAGCAAAGCACGCTGGGTCCGCGCTACACGGATAGCTCTGGTTACGTCCGCTCCCTGGGGGGTAACCGTCGTGCTATTGCCAACGCGGAATACTATTTCCCGATGCCGGGGGGCGGCAAGGACAAGTCGATGCGGCTGTCCTTGTTCGCCGATACGGGCTACGTGTGGGCGGCGGACGACAAGGTTCGTGCCTCGGATTTGCGTTACAGTGCGGGGTTGGCGTTCAGCTGGAGCTCTCCGGTTGGTCCGCTCAAGTTCAGTCTTGGGCATGCGCTCAAGAAGGAAGAGGGCGACAGGACGCAAAAATTCCAGTTCCAGTTGGGTACGGTTTTCTGATTGCTGCCGTATTGCATGAAGATGGAGGTTTCAATGAAGGGTATCGGTTTATCTGCGCTGGCAGCAGTCATGCTTGCCGCGTTTGCTCAGACGGCAGTTGCCGAGGTCAAGGTCGGCTTTGTCAATTCCGATCGGGTCATGAAGGAAGCACCGCCGGCAAAGAAGGCCCAGCAGAAGCTCGAGAAGGAATTCGAGAAGCGTGATCAGGAGCTTCAGCGTCTGGCCAAGCAGCTACAGGGCATGCAGGAAGCGCTCGAGAAAAACGGCATGACCATGGCCGAGGGTGATCGCCGGAACAAGGAGCGCGAGTTCAATGAACTGAACCGGGATTTCCAGCGCAAGCAGCGGGAGTTTCGCGAAGATCTGAACCAGCGCCGCAACGAGGAACTTGCGGGTGTACTCGAGCGTGCCAACAAGACGATCAAGCAGATCGCCGAGGCCGAAAAGTACGACATCATTTTCCAGGAAGCTGTTTATGCCAGCCCGCGCATTGATATCACCGACAAAGTGATCAAGGCGCTGATTGAAGCCAAGTAAGCGTTCGCTCCGATGGAATTTTCCCTTGGCGAACTGGTGTCCCGGCTGGGTGGAGATCTAGTAGGGGATCCGTCTTTACGCGTACGGCAGATTGCAACGCTGGAGAAGGCGGGGGAGGGCGACCTGGCTTTTCTCGCCAATCCCAAGTATCGCTCTGCACTTGAGTCGAGCCAGGCTTCTGCATTCATCCTTTCGCCAAAGTCTGCCGCGTTGACTGATCAGCCGAGGATCCTGACGCCTGATCCTTACCTGTACTTCGCACGCGCGGCTCAGTTGTTCAACCCTCCGAAGCGTCCGGTGCCTGGGATTCATCCGTCTGCGGTTGTGGCTTCAAGCCTCCCCGCATCGGTGTCGGTGGGGCCGAATGCCGTGATCGGCGAAGGCTGTGTGATTGCCGAAAACTGCGTGATCGGCCCGGGTTGCGTTCTCGGCGACGGAGTCGGGCTCGGTGCCGATTCGTTACTGCATGCGGGGGTCCGGATTTACGCCGACTGTGTCGTTGGTGCCCGCGCGATCATTCATTCGGGTGCCGTAATCGGCTCCGACGGTTTTGGTTTCGCCCGCGACCCGGACAAGCGCTGGGTCAAGATTCCGCAGATCGGGCGTGTCGTGATCGGCGATGACGTGGAGATCGGTGCCAACACGACCATTGATCGCGGCGCCCTCGACGACACCGTGATTGGCAACGGGGTCAAGCTGGACAACCTGATTCAGGTTGCCCACAACGTGCACATCGGCGACGACTCCATCATGGCAGGCCATTCGGGCATTGCCGGCAGCACTCACGTCGGCAAGCGCCTGATGATGGGCGGGCAGTCGGGAATTGCAGGGCACCTGTCTGTGGCTGACGATGTGGTTGTGTCGGCGGCTACCGTGATCACCAAGTCGATTGACAAGGCTGGCGTCTATACGGCGATGTTGCCGCAGATGCCCCATGCTGACTGGATCAGGAATTTTGCTCATCTGCGTCGCCTCGATGCGATGGCGGACCGGGTGCGCGAGCTTGAGAAACAACTCGCGGCCAAGGAATCATGAGGACAAAGGAATCATGAGCATCATTGATATCAACGAAATCAAGAAGTACATCCCGCATCGCTACCCGTTCCTGCTGGTGGATCGCATCATCGAGCTGGAAGTGGGCAAGCGTGTGGTCGGTCTCAAGAATGTGACGGTCAACGAGCCTTTCTTCCCCGGTCATTTTCCGCACAGCCCGGTGATGCCCGGCGTGCTGATCATCGAGGCGCTCGCCCAGGCGGCTGCTGTGCTGGCGTTCAAGACCGAAGGCACGGTGCCCGACGAAAATTCGATGGTGTATTTTGCCTCCGTGGACAATGTCCGTTTCAAGCGGCCCGTGGTGCCGGGTGATCAGTTGATCCTCGAGGCCGAGATCGTGCGCACAATCCGCAATATCTGGAAGTTCAAGGCGGTTGCCCGTGTAGAAGGCGAAGTGGCGACCGAAGCTGAATTCATGTGTGCGATCAAGCGATGACCATTCACCCGACTGCCATTGTTCATCCGGGCGCGCGCCTTGCTGAAGGCGTGCAGGTCGGGCCGTATTCGGTTATCGGCGAGCACGTGGAAATCGCTGAAGGGACGACGATCGGGCCGCATGTCGTTGTCGAGGGCCATACCCGAATCGGCAGCAATAACCGGATTTTCCAGTTCTGCTCGATCGGCTCCGAGCCGCAGGACAAGAAATACGCTGGCGAGCCGACACGGCTCGAGATCGGCAACGGCAATACGATTCGCGAGTTCTGCAGCTTCAGCACCGGCACCGCGCAGGATGGTGGCCTGACCCGCGTCGGTAACGACAACTGGATCATGGCCTATGTGCATGTGGCCCATGACTGCATGGTCGGCAGCAACACCATCTTTGCCAACAACGCGACCCTGGCTGGCCACGTGAGCGTGGGCGACTGGGCAATTCTCGGCGGCTTTACCGGCGTGCATCAGTTCGTGCGGGTCGGTGCGCACAGCTTTTGCGGTGTCGGCACCGTGCTGCTGCAGGATTTGCCGCCGTTCGTGACGGTGTCCGGTAATCCGGCTTCGCCCCACGGGATCAACAGCGAAGGTCTCAAGCGGCGGGGATTCAGCAGTGCCGGGATCATGGCCATCAAGCGAGCCTATAAAATCCTGTACCGCAGCGGCCTGACCCTCGACGAGGCGCGGCGGCAGATTGCCGAGACGGTCGCCGAGGCGCCGGAGTTGCAGCAGTTTTCAGACTTCATCGCCGAATCCGGGCGTGGCATCGTTCGTTAATCCATGGCTTTGCGCATCGCCATGGTGGCGGGCGAGGCGTCCAGCGACCTCCTCGCCAGTCATCTGATCCGGGCGCTCAAGCGCCATTTGCCGGATGCGGTGTTTTTCGGTATCGGCGGGCCCAAGATGCAGGCGGAAGGCTTCGAGGCCTGGTGGCCTGCAGAGAAGCTTTCGGTTCACGGCTATGTGGATGCCCTCAAGAATTACCGGGAGCTGTCGGGCATCCGCCGCGATCTGCGTGACCGGCTGATTGCCGATCCGCCGGCCGCCTTCATCGGCGTGGATGCTCCCGACTTCAGTTTGTGGCTCGAAAAGCGCCTGAAGGACAAGGGCATTCCGGCAATCCACTTCGTCAGTCCGTCGATCTGGGCCTGGCGCAAGGGCCGGCTGAAGGGTATCGCCCGTTCGGTCAGCCACATGTTGTGCCTGTTTCCCTTCGAGCCTGAGCTCTACAAGACAGCCGGCGTGCCGGTGACCTATGTCGGGCATCCGCTGGCCGACGTCTTTCCGCTGGAGCCGGATCGGGCCGGAACCCGCGAATTGCTGCAGATTCCTGCAGGTGGACCGGTGTTTGCCTTCCTGCCGGGCAGCCGTCAGTCCGAGGTGCGCAATCTTGCCGACACTTACATCGCGACTGCAGCCATTCTTCACGAGCGCCATCCGAAGGCCCGTTTCCTCGTACCGCTGGCGACGCGTGAAACGCGGCTGCTTTTCGAGGACGCGCTGCGTCGTCATGCCAATCTCGATTTGCCGATCCGCATCCTGTTTGGTCACGCCGTCGAGGCAATGATCGCCGCCGACGTGGTGTTGGTGGCGAGCGGTACGGCCAGCCTGGAAGCGGCGCTTCTCAAGCGCCCGATGGTCATCACCTACAAGATCGGCAAGTGGTCGTTCAAGCTGATGCGCCGCATGGCCTACCTGCCGTGGGTGGGGCTTCCCAATGTGCTGGCGGGGCGTGAAGTGGTGCCGGAGATCCTGCAGGACGCAGCCACGCCCCAGACTTTGGCTGAAGCGCTGGATGGCTGGCTGGCCGATCCCGAGCGCAGCGCCGAGGTCGTCCGGATATTCACCGACATGCATCTGCTATTGCGCCAGAACACCGCCGACAAGGCCGCCGCTGCGATCCTTCCGTATCTGCGGGAGAGTCGGCGCTGATGGAAAAACTGTGTGGTGTCGACGAGGCGGGTCGAGGGCCCCTCTGCGGGCCGGTGGTCGCGGCGGCGGTGATCCTCGATCCGGCACGCCCGATTGCGGGACTTGCCGATTCCAAGAAGTTGAGCGAGAAGCGTCGCGAACAACTGGCCATCGAGATTCGCGAAAAAGCCCTGGCCTGGTGCATCGCCGAGGCCAGCGTCGAGGAGATCGACCGACTCAATATTCTTCATGCAACGATGCTCGCGATGCAGCGCGCAGTGGCCGGGCTGGCGCTGGTGCCTGACCGGGTACGGGTGGATGGCAACCGCTGCCCGCGGCTCGAGGTGCCCTGCGAAGCGGTGGTGAAGGGTGATTCCCTCGTTGCAGAAATCTCGGCAGCGTCCATTCTGGCCAAGACGGCGCGGGATGCGCAGTTGCTCGAACTGGACAAGCTTTATCCCCAGTATGGTCTCGCCGGCCACAAGGGCTACCCGACGGCGGCCCATCTGGCTGCGCTGCGGGCCCACGGGGCCTGCGACATCTATCGCAAGAGTTTTGGCCCGGTGCGGGACGTGATCGCCAATCCGCCGCTGTGGACCGACGAGGACTGAACGTGAAATTCCATCATGTGTTGTTGTTCGTACATCTGGCTGGCGTGATCGTGTGGGTCGGCGGCATGAGTTTTGCCCAATTCTGCCTTCGTCCGGCGGCGCTCGCCCTGCCGCCTGCCCAGCGTCTCGTCCTGTGGAGCGGGGTGTTCAGGCGATTCTTTCCGCTGGTCTGGCTGGCAATTGGTGCGATTGTTCTTTCGGGTTTCGCGATGCTGATCGAAGTCGGCATGGCTCGCGCGCCGCTGGCGTGGCATGCCATGGCCGGAACCGGGCTGCTCATGACCGCGGTTTTTGCGAGCATCTGGTTTGGTCCCTGGCGCGCTTTGCAGCGCGCGGTGGCCGCCGAGAGCTGGGCGCAGGGTGCCCAGGCCCTCAACCAGATCCGCCAGCGAGTGATGTTCAATCTTGTTCTCGGCGCATTGACCGTGTTGCTGGCAACCCTCGGCCTGGCCTTCTGAGTCGTGAAGCCGATCAGCTCACGCGACAACGCCACGGTCAAGCACCTGCACGCCCTCGCCACCTCGGCGCGGGAGCGGCGCGGGAGCGGTGAAACCCTGATCGATGGAGCCCATCTGCTTGGCGTCGCGCTGGAGCGGGGTGTTCAGCCGAAGATGGTGGTGGTGAGCGAGAGCGGTCGTGGGCAGGCGGAGATTGCCGCGCTGCTCGAGGCTTGCTCCGCTTTCAACTGCATCGAGTTGCCGGATCGCCTGTTTGCGCACGTGAGTCCGGTGGATGCGCCGAGCGGCGTGCTGGCGGTCATCACGATTCCGCCGCCCGCGCCGGAGCTTTCAGTGACCGGCAGCTGCGTCGTGCTGGATGGCGTACAAGACCCCGGCAACCTGGGTAGCATCCTGCGCACCGCTGCGGCGGTCGGCGTGGCTGACGTGCTGCTTGCGCCCGGCTGTGCCCAGGCCTGGTCGCCGCGGGTGTTGCGGGCGGCGATGGGTGCGCACTTCGGCTTGCGCATCTTTGAGAACGTCAACGCCCAGGCGGTGCTGGCCGGTTTTTCAGGAGCGATTCTGGCGGCCGATCTGCAGGATTCGGTCGAGCTTTACGAGCTGGATTTGCGTGGCCCGGTGGCCTGGCTGTTTGGCTCGGAAGGCCAGGGACTTTCTTCGGCCATGGTGGCGCTGGCCACACAGCGGGTGCTGATCCCCATGCCGGGCGGCATGGAATCGCTCAATGTGGGCGTGGCGGCTGGCGTGTGTCTTTTTGAGCAGCTGCGCCAGCAGCGTGGGTTGGCTCAGCAATGAGGTTTTTTTGGGGGCTTGCGATTCGACTGCGTTTGATGAATACTATAGGTATCATTTAATTTAATTACCCTATAAGTAATATTTAAAACAGTCGCCCACCAAAGGAGAGCAGCAATGCCGAGCTACGTTCTGTTGAACAAGTTGAGCCCCACTGGTTTTGAAACACTGCATAAGAACCCCGATCGTCTCGATGTGGTTCAGGCCGAGATCGAAAAAATGGGTTGTAAGGTCATCGCCCAGTACGCCTTGCTCGGCGAGTATGACTTTCTGACAATCATCGAGGCGCCGGACAACGAGACGGTTGCCCACATGTCGGTTGACCTGAGTTCCCGTGGCACGTCCACTCGAGTGACCATTCCGGCGATTCCTGTGGATGTCTTCAAGGCCACGCTCAAGGGGCCGGTCCATTTGGCCAAGTAGGTAGCAGATAGTCGCAAGTTTCTTGATTCTTGAAGGCGCCGCGAGGCGCCTTTTTCACGACGTACGTGCGGGCTGGACTGGAAATTTCAGAGAGTGGGCGACCGCGGCGGCGTCGCCGCCTGGCTGGAAGGGCACGACGCCAAGCAGCGGTGCTGACAGGCGTCGCGTGAGGGCTTCCAGGTTCTGGTCGAAGCGCAGCATGGCCGGATCGATCTGGTTGGCGACCCAGCCCGCCAGGCCAAGGCCGCGGGCTGCAATGGCCTCGGCGGTAAGCAGCGCATGGTTGATGCAGCCGAGGCGCATGCCCACCACCAGGATCACCGGCAGGCCCAGGTCGCGGGCCAGGTCGGCGGTGTCGTAGTCCTCGCCCAGCGGCACGCGGAATCCGCCCACGCCTTCCACCAGCACCACATCGGCCTGCTTCTTCAGCGCCGCAAAAGCCTCTCGAATCTTGCCGGGCTCAATCACCACGCCATCTTCGGCTGCGGCAATGTGCGGCGCGATGGGGCTGGCGAGGCAGATCGGGTTGAGCAGCGCGAGGCCGGGGTCGAAGCTGCCGGCTGCGCGCAGGCGGGCGGCGTCTTCGTTGATGAATTCACCCTTCACCATTTCGGCACCGGCCGCGACCGGCTTCATGCCAAGGGCCGTGAGCCCCTTTGCGCGCACGGCGTGGAGGAGGGTGCAGGTGACGAAGGTCTTGCCGATCTCGGTATCGGTGCCGGTGATGAAGAAGGCGGTCATTTCGAATTCCGATTCAGATTTTTTCGGCAATGAGCCAGAAGGTGTCGTAGGAGGCCGGGAGCCCGTTGGGGCCGCGGTAGGCCTCGTAGGCGGCGACGAGGCGGAGCCAGGCGGATTTGCCGAGGGGGGCCCGATGCGCTGCGCCGGTTTGGTGGGCGCCGAGGGTCTTGATGTCGGAGAGCAGGTTGCGCAGGTCGGGCGCCCAGGCGTGGAGGGTGCGACGTTCGCTATTCAACACGCGAAGGCCGGCGGATTCGGCGGCCTTGATAATGGCTTCGGGGGGCTGAAAGCTCAGCACGTGTTCGTTGTTGTCCACGTGCAGGAAGGCTTCGCGCAGCTCGCCGAGGGTGCCGGGGCCGAGGGTGGCGAGCCATAGCTGGCCGCCGGGACGCAGGCTGCGCGCGAGTTCCGGCAGGGCTCGCTGCGGGTTGCACCACTGCAGCGCGTAGCTGGACCACAGGGCGTCGAGGCTGGCACCGGCGATCGGCAGGTGTTCAAGGTCGGCGCACAGGGGGCGGGCGAGGCCCGGTGCGTGCTGGCGGAGCATGGCCGGGGCGAAGTCGAGGGCGAGAAGATCGGCGGCCGGGAAGCTGCGCTTGAGGCCGGCGAGCGCGTAGCCGGTGCCGCAGCCAGCGTCCAGAATGCGGTCGGGCGAAAAATCCTGAGATGAAACGAGGGCGAGCAGGTGATCGCAGGCGGTGCGCTGCACCGAGGCGACGGCATCGTAATGACCGGCGGCCTTGTCGAAGGCGGCCCGGACGGCGCGCTTCGGGGCGGGCGTTTGAGTCACCGGAAAACCTCGTGAGCGAAGCTTTCGATGAGCGTGGCGCATTCGGTCGGGCGGGAGACGAAAGGCGCGTGACCGGTGTGTTCGAGCACCGACATGCGGCCGAGCGGTAGCGTATCGGCCAGCCATTCGGCGGCCGCGACGGGCATCAGTTTGTCTTCGCTGCCATGCAGCAGGCGCACGGGCTGGGTGATGCTGCGGGCGAGTGCGCGCTGGTCGGTTTCGGCGAGCAGACGCAGGCCGGTGGCGAGCGCCGGCAGATGGGTGGTGTCGGCGGGGGTGAGGGCCTCGCCCAGTTTTGCGGCGACATTCTTGCGGGCGGCGTCACCGAGGCTTTGGAGTGCGACGAAGCGGCGCTGGGTGGCGGCCGGATCGAGTTCGAAATGGCTCCGGAATTCTTCGAGCGTGGCTTGTGGCAGCGCGGCAGGCCAGTTGTCGGCCTGTACGAAGCGGGGGCTGGCGGCGATCAGCACGAGGCGGGCGATTTTTTTTGGGGCGTGCACGGCGAGGTGCATGGCGAGCTGGGCGCCGAGGGACCAGCCGACGAGCATGCTGTCATCCGGAATGTGCTTGAGCAGGGCTTCGGCCCAGCTCTCCAGCGTGTCGCCGGCGGGGGCGGCATTGCCGTGGCCGGGAAGATCGGGGGCGAGGACCGTGAGTTGCGGGTCGAGCTGTGCTTGCAGCGGCGCCCACACGGCGGACGACAGGCCCCAGCCGTGAAGGAGAACGATGGGCCGGGTCATGGGTGCTGCGCCTCCAGCCGCTTGAGGGCTTCGACGAGGCGGTCGACCTGCGCAAAGCTGTGCGCCGCCGACAGGGTGATGCGCAGCCGTGCCGCGCCCCTGGGCACCGTGGGCGGGCGAATGGCCGGCACCCACAGGCCTTCGGCTTCGAGGGCGCGGGAGACGGCCAGGGTTTCGTGGTTGTCGCCGATGACGACCGGCTGGATCGGGGTGTCGGAGGGCAGCAGTTGCCAGCGCTCGAGGCGCAGGCTGCTTTTGAGGCGCCCGATGAGGGCCGCGAGATGGGTGCGGCGGGCGTCGCCGTGTTCGATCAAGTCCAGCGCGGTGAGCAGGGTGTCGGCCAGCAGTGGCGGGGCGCCGGTGGTGAAAATGTAGCTGCGGCTCTTGTTGACCAGCCATTCGATGAGGCTGCGCTCACCGGCGACGAAAGCGCCGGAAACGCCGGCGGCCTTGCCGAGGGTGCCCATGTAGATCAGGCGCTTCGAGTGCAGCGCGAAATGTGCGAGGCAACCGCGCCCCTGCGGTCCGAGCACGCCGAAGCCGTGGGCGTCGTCCACCAGCAACCAGGCCTTGTGGGCTTCGGCGAGGGCGAGGAGTTCGGGCAGCGGGGCGAGGTCGCCGTCCATGCTGAACACGCTGTCGGTGACGATCAGCTTGCGCGGCGCGCTGGATGCAGCCAGGCGGGCGGCGAGGGCGTTGAGGTCGCAGTGCGGATAGCGGATGAAATCGGCGCGGGAGAGCAGCGCACCGTCGACCAGCGAGGCGTGGTTCACCTTGTCGGCGAAGATGGCGTCGCCGCGCCCGACCAGCGCCGGCATCACGCCGATGTTGGCCATGTAGCCGGTGGAAAAGTACAGCGCGTCGTCCATGCCGGTGAAGGCGGCGAGGCGGGTTTCGAGGGCCTGGTGGCTGGCGTAGTGGCCGCTGACGAGGTGCGAGGCGCCGGATCCGACGCCCCAGTGGCGGGCGCCCTGGGCAAGGGTGTCGATCAGCGCCGGTTCGGCGGCAAGGCCGAGGTAGTCGTTGGAGCAGAAGGCGAGGACGGGATCGGGACGATCGGCCACATGTACATCGGGTGCGCAGGGCGTGGTGACGATGCGACGGCGGCGACGCAGACCGGCTGCGTCGAGATCGGCAAGGCTTGCCTGGATTTCGTCCAGCGGGTCTGCGCTTTCAAATGGCGTGGGCTCAGCCAAGGCTGGCCTCCAGGGCGGCAGCCGTCTGGCCGGCGAGGTGGGCGATCTCGTCGTCGGAGACGATGTAGGGCGGCATGGTGTAGACGGTGTTGCCGATGGGGCGCAACAGGAGTTCCCGCTCAAGGGCGGCGCCGAAGAAGCGGCGGGCAAAGCCGGTGGCGGCGCCGTCCACATCGAAGGCGAGGATCATGCCCTGCTGACGCAGGTTGCGAACCTGGGGGTGGGCGCCTAGCGCGGCGCTGAAGGCGTCCTTGAGGCGAGCGGATTTGCTCTGGTTGGCTGCAATCACATCGTCCTGCCCGAAGATGTCGAGAGTTGCCAGCGCAGCCCGGCAGGCCAGCGGGTTGCCCGTGTAGGAGTGGGAGTGCAGGAAACCTCGGGCAGTGTCGTCGTCGTAGAAGGCCTTGAAGACGTCGTCGGTGGTGAGCACGATCGAAAGCGGCAGGTAACCACCGGAGATGCCTTTGGAGAGCAGCAGGAAATCAGGCCAGATGCCGGCCTGCTCGCAGGCGAAGAAGGTGCCGCTGCGCCCGCAACCGACGGCGATCTCGTCGGCGATGAGGTGCACCTGGTGGCGCCTGCAGATATCACGGGCGAGGCGCAGGTATTCCGGGTCGTACATGACCATGCCGGAGGCGCACTGCACCAGCGGTTCGACGATCAGTGCGGCGGTCTGGCCGGCGTGCTCGGCGAGGTGGGCGTCGAGCGCGGCAGCGGCGCGGCGGGCCACGTCGGCGGCGCTTTCAAAGGGCTGCGCGTTGCGGGCGTCGGGGCTGGGTACGCAACTGCCGGCGCGCACCAGCGGCGCGTAGGCGTCGCGGAAGAGGGCGACATCGGTGACGGCCAGCGCACCCACGGTTTCGCCGTGGTAGCTGCCCTGGATGCTGACAAAGCGGTTTTTTTCGGGCTGGCCGTGGTTGCGCCAGTAGTGGGCGCTCATCTTGAGGGCGATTTCGGTGGCCGAGGCGCCATCCGACGCGTAGAAGGCGTGGCCGAGACGGTGGCCGGTGAGGGCGGCGAGGCGTTCCGAGAGTTCGACGACCGGCTCATGGGTGAAGCCGGCCAGCATGACGTGTTCCAGCGTGTCCAGTTGCTGCTTGAGGGCGTTGCCGATGCGCGGGTTGGCGTGGCCGAAGAGATTGACCCACCAGGAGCTGATGCCGTCGAGGTAGCGGCGGCCATCCATGTCGTAAAGCCAGGCGCCTTCGCCACGCTTGATCGGCACCAGCGGAAGTTGCTCGTGGTGCTTCATCTGGGTGCAGGGGTGCCAGACGGCAGCGAGGGAGCGGGCGAGGAAGCTGGGGTTGACTGAGCGGTGCGGCATGGGCAATCCGGATGCAGGCTGAAAGCGACAAGTGGAGCGGCCGGGATTCGGCGGCTCCACTTGTCGGGCCGGGCAGGTTTTAGTACGAGTAGATGCTGAGGCTGTTGCTGCCGACCGCGGTGTAGGTGTTCTGGGCGTTGAGCAGGCCGAAGATGGTTTCGGTGGTGGCGGGCTTGGTTGGCGGCACGACCCAGCTCACGCAGGGGATCTCGCAGGTGAAGATGGCGCCGTTGGTGCCCGCGGCAACCAGGCGAGAACCCGCGGATGCGGCGTGGAACGAGCCGGCGAGGGTCTGGGCGCTCCAGGCGTTGTCGTCGGTGCGGGTGAGCACGGTGCCGTCGGATCCCACCGCGACGAAGGCGTAGGTGATGATGCTGTTGGCGACATGGGTAACGGCGGCAACGCTTTTCAGCGCACCCGACTGGGTGGTGGCCGTCCAGTTGCTGCCGTCGGTGCTGGTGAGCACTGTGCCGCCGTCGCCGACCGCAACCCATTCACCCTTGGCGGAGTAGGCCACGCCGTAAAGATTGGCGCTGGTGGCCGGGGTGATGGCATTGGCTGCGCTCCAGCTGGTGCCGTCGGTCGAGTAACGGATCGTGCCGTTGTCGCCGACCGCGACCACCAGGCTTGAACCGTTGTTGGCGACGGCGTTGAGGGTGTTGCTGGTGCCGGTGACGGTGCTGTCGAGGGTGGTCCAGTTGTTGATGTCGGAGCTGTAGGCCACGCTGCCCGCCGTGCCGACAGCGATGTATTTACTGGGGCCGACGGCGTAGACGATGCCCTTGAGGTCGATGCCGCCGGAAACCTGCGTGCCGGTCGGGCTGATCCAGTTGAGGGGCTGGAGTACGCCGGAGTCGATGGCGCCGTAGCTGCGTTTGCCATCGATGTCGGGCGTTGTGTAGATCTTGCCGCCATGGCCGACTGCGACGTAGGAGTAGGTGCTGGCGCCGCTGGTGGTCAGGCCGTAGGCAACGCTGCGCATGAGGGTGCCGCTGCTCACGGAGTTGCCGGCGAGCCATGCGTTGCCTGACAGGCGGGGTGTTTTCGGGCTCAGGCTGGCCACCGGGCCGCCTTCGCCACCGTCAATGCGGCCGTTGAGCAGGAAGTCGTAACTCTTGTCGTTGGTGAGGCCGGTGATGATGTAGGGCGAGGAGATGCCCTTGCCCTTGTCGCCGACCCTGGAGAGGGCGCCGGTGGTTTTCCTCCAGACTTCGACCGTGGCGATGTCGGTGGTGGTCGGCGCGTAGAAGAGCCAGTACTGCACGCCGGCTTCCTGCTTCCAGGTGATCGTGACCTGCGAATCGCCTTCAACGACCTGGAGGTTCTCCGGCATGGCCGAGGAGCTTCCGCCTCCGCCGCCGCAAGCGGATACGAGGGTGGCGGCAATGAGGGCGGGGAGGGCAGCTTTGAGTCGGTTCGGGAACATGGAATGGGCCGGCAATGAACGGATCGAACCGGAATTCTACAACACCGCGGCTGTCCGGCCCGGCTCCAGTGTGCGCTGGAGCGGGGGCCGGATGTGTGGCTCAGTGGGTGATTACGCCGGAGAGTTCCTTCAGCAGGATTTCCTGCGCTGCGCGGCGGGTGGTGCGGGGGTTTTTGCGACGGTAGTGGTTGTCGCCTTCCAGTTCCCAGGCCTGGCAGTTGTCGCCGAGGTAGGGGCGGAGGCCTTCCTTCATGACGCGGCGCTTGACCTTCGGGTCGAGGATGGGAAAGGCCACCTCGATGCGCTTGAAGAAGTTGCGTTCCATCCAGTCGGCGCTGGAGAGGTAGAGCTTCTCGGCGCCGTCGGCGTGGAAGTAGAAGATCCGGTGATGCTCGAGGAAGCGTCCGACGACGGAGCGCACGCGGATGTTTTCCGACAGGCCGGGGACGCCGGGCTTGAGGGCGCACACGCTGCGGGCGATGACGTCGATCTCGACGCCGGCCTGGGAGGCTTCGTACAGGGCTTCGATGGTTTCGGGTTCGAGCAGTGCATTCACCTTGACGATGATGCGGCCCTTGCGGCCGGCCCGGGCAATTTCGGCTTCTTCGCGAATGGCCGCCACGACGTTGGGCTGCAGCGTGAAGGGGGCCTGCCACAGGTGCTTGAGTCGGCCAGCCTGGCCGAGGCCGGTGAGCTGCTTGAAGAGTTCGGCCACGTCGGCGCCGATTTCCTCGTTGGCGGTGAGCAGGCCGAAGTCGGTGTAGAAGCGGGTGGTGCGCGGGTGGTAGTTGCCGGTGCCCAGGTGAACATAACGCCGGAGCGCGCCTTCTTCCCGGCGCACGATCAGCAGCAGTTTGGCGTGGGTCTTGTAGCCGAAGACGCCGTACACCACGTGGGCGCCAACCTCCTCGAGCTGGGCGGCCCAGCTGATGTTGGCTTCCTCGTCGAAGCGGGCCATCAGTTCGAGCGCGACGGTGACTTCCTTGCCCTTCTGGGCCGCGCGCACAAGATGTTCCATCAGCACGGAGTCGGTGCCGGTGCGGTAAACCGTCATCTTGACGGCAACCACCTGCGGATCGTCGGCGGCGGCCTTGAGCATTTCGATAACGGGCTCGAAGCTCTGGAACGGGTGGTGGAGCAGGATGTCCTCGCGGCGGATGGCGGCGAAGATGTTCTCGCGCTTGTCGAGGCCTTTCGGGCGTGCCGGCTGGAAAGGGCGGTATTTCAGGTCGGGGCGTTCGACCCAGTCAGGAACCTGGTTGAGGCGCACCGGATTGACCATGCCGGGCACGCGGTAGACGTCTTCCGGGCCGAGCCCGAACTGCCGCATCAAGAAGCTGGCCATGGCGCTCGAGCAGTTGTCGGCCAGCTCCAGGCGCACGGCGTTGCCGAAGTGACGTTGCTGTAGTTCGCCCTTGAGGGTGGCGCGCAGATCTTTCACCTCTTCCTCGTCCACGAACATGTCGGAGTTGCGGGTGACACGGAACTGGTAGCAGCCGAGCACGTTCATGCCTTCGAACAGCTCGCCCACATGGGCGTGGAGCAGCGAGGACAGGAACACGAAACCGTAATCGACGCCGGTGAGTTCCTGCGGCAGGCGGATGACCCGCGGCAGGGCGCGCGGGGCCTGGACGATGGCAGCGCCGGAGTTGCGTCCGAAGGCATCGCGCCCTTCAAGTTCGACGGCGAAGTTGAGGCTCTTGTTGAGCACCCGCGGGAAGGGGTGGGCCGGATCGAGTCCGATCGGCGTGAGGATGGGCATCACCTCGCGCAGGAAGTAATCGCGGGCCCAGGCGTGCTGGGCTTCGGTCCACACGCTGCGGCGCAGGAACACGATGCCTTCGTCGGCCAGGGCCGGCAGGATGGTGTTGTTGAGCAGGTTGTACTGCTCGGTGATGATGCCGTGCACTTCGCGGCTGATGCGCCCCTGCAGCGCGGCCGGCGTGAGTCCGTCGGTGGTCAGGACCTGGCTGCCGAGGAGCTGCTGCTCCTTGACCCCGGCCACGCGGACTTCAAAAAATTCGTCAAGGTTGCTCGACACGATGCACAGGAAACGCAGTCGTTCCAGCAGCGGCACCGATGGGTCGGCGGCCTGGGCGAGCACGCGGCGCTGGAATTGCAGCAGCGACAGCTCGCGGTTGATGAAGTGATCGCTGCTGAAGTGGCGTTCGTTGGGGAGCTGTGGCATGGACTTTCCTGTCGAATTTCCCGATTGACCGATAATTATGTGACGTATTTGTTACCGCTGCATGACGCCGTTCATTGAGTTTGATCAACGTCGGGCCGTCACCGGCGGGTGCTAGAATTCGCGGCTCCTGCGCCATCCGGCGCCTTTCCCGCCGCATCCATGACTCGTGAGTTGATCGCCGCCATTGATCTGGGTTCCAACAGTTTTCGCCTGCAGATCGGGCGAATCGTTAATGACCAGATTTATCCCCTCGATGGCATCAAGGAGGCCGTGCGTCTTGCCGCCGGCTTGTCCCCTGACCGAATGCTCGATGCTGCGTCCCAGTTTCGCGGTATCAGCGCGCTGCGCTGCTTCAACGAGCGCATTCGCGACTATCCGCTCGAAGCGGTGCGGGCCGTGGCCACCAACACCCTGCGCGTGGCCAAGAACGCGCCGCACTTCCTGGTGCAGGCGGAAGCCGCGCTGGGCTTCCCGATCGAAGTCATCGCCGGACGCGAAGAGGCGCGGCTGATCTACGTGGGCGTTGCGCACACCCTGCCCAATCCTCACAAGCAGCAACTGGTCGTGGATATCGGCGGCGGTTCGACCGAGTTCGTGATCGGCAAGAGCTTCAAGCCCATCGCGCTGGAATCGCTCTACATGGGCTGCGTCAGCTTTTCGATGCGCTACTTTCCCGAAGGCCGCATCGACAAGCGTGGCCTGCGTGACGCGGAGCTGGCCGCCCAGAAGGAAATCCAGACCATCACCCATGCCTATCGCGAAGTGGGCTGGGACGAGGCGGTGGGCTCCAGCGGTTCGGCCAAGGCGCTGGTGGATATCCTCGAGCTCAACGGCCTTTCCGACGGCGGCATTACCCGCAGTGGTCTCGAGCGCCTGCGCAACCTCATGCTCAAGGCCGGCAGCCTGGACAACCTGCACCTCGAAGGCCTGCGCCCCGATCGCCTGCCGGTGCTGACCGGTGGTTTCGCCATCATGTGGGCGGTTTTCCAGGAGTTCGGCCTCGAGCGCATGACTTTCTCGGAAGGCGCCCTGCGCCTCGGCGTGCTCTACGATCTGCTCGGCCGCTATCACCACCACGACCTGCGCGATGCCACCGTGTCGGCCTTCGTCGAGCGCTACGGTGTCGACCTCGCCCACGCCCGCGAAGTGGCCGAAACGGCGCGGGCCTTCCTGCTGCAGCTCGACCCTTCCGCGGCCGACGACGAGAGCACCGATCGGCGCTTTCTCGAATGGGCGGCAATGCTCCACGAAGTGGGCGTTTCGGTTGCCCATTCCAGCTACCACAAGCACAGTGCCTACATCCTGGGCAACGCCGACATGCCGGGCTTCTCGCGCATGGACCAGGGGCGTCTGGCGCGCATGGTGCTGGCCCACCGGGGCAAGTTGTCGCGGCTCGGCCCCCTCGACCCCGAAAGCCAGGAGTGGCGGTTGATCTTGTGCCTGCGCCTGTCGGCCGTCGTTCACCGGGCCCGTGACGGGCGGGGTGTTCCGCCGCTGCGCCTCAAGCGCGAAGGGCGCGGGTTCGTGATCGTGGCCGATGCCGAGTGGTTGCGCAACCTGCCGCTTACCGCCGCAGCGCTGGACGAGGAAGAACGCCAGTGGCAGACGATCGGCCTGCCCGTGAAGATGCGGGTCGAACGTTCCGCGCCGCGCAGCCCGGCCGGCACCTAGCCGTTCAGCCATGTCCACCCAGCTCCGGGGGGCTCGTCCGCAAGCTGCGATAGACGTCGAAGGGGCGGGGGCCAGGGTGGTGTTGTCCGGCGACTGGACGCTGAGCGTGTTGAACCCCCGTTGCGTCGACATCCGTCGGCAGCTCGAGGCGGCTTCCGGCGCACCGGCCTGGGATCTGGCCGGCGTGAGCCGTCTCGACAGTTTTGGCGCGCTGCTGCTGTGGCGCGCCTGGGGCCGCCGGCGACCGCCGCAACTGGTGCTGCCCGAAGCACTGGAATCCGTCTTCGGCCGGCTGGCCGATCTCGGCGATGCCAGCCTGCCGGTCGAGCCGCCTTACCGTTTCCTGGATGCGACCGCCCATCTCGGCCGGCTGCTGCTCGGCCTGGTGCGCCATCTGGGGCAATTCGTGGTTCTCGTAGGCCAGTTGCTGCTCGATCTGCTCTACCTGCTGCGCAACCGGGAGCACTGGCCCGTGCGCGAAATGTCGGCCAATTTCTACAAGGTGGGTGTCAAGGCGATGCCGGTGACGGCGCTGGTCGGCTTCCTGATCGGCGTCGTGATGTCGTATTTGTCGGCCTTGCAGTTGCGGGCCTTCGGGGCGGATACCTTCATCGTCAATATCCTCGGACTCGGCATCATCCGCGAACTCGGCCCGGTGCTGGTGTCGGTGCTGGTGGCTGGCCGCTCGGGCTCGGCAATGACCGCCCAGCTCGGCGTGATGCGGGTGACCGAGGAAATCGACGCGCTGACCACGATGGGCGTCTCGCGCTACGTGCGTCTGGTGCTGCCCAAGGTGGTGGCGCTCACGCTGGCGATGCCGCTGCTCACGCTGTGGGGCTCTTCGGTGGCGATCTTCGGCGGCATGGTGTCGGCCAACGTGCAGCTCGACATGAGCTTCGATTATTTTCTGAACGCGCTGCCCCGGGTCGTGCCGGCAGCCAACCTGGTCATCGGCCTGGCCAAGGGCGCCGTGTTCGGCTTGCTCATCGCGCTGGTGGCCTGCCACTTCGGCCTGCGCGTCAAGCCGAACACCGAAAGTCTGTCGGCCAACACAACGGCTTCGGTGGTTACGTCCATTACCGTGGTGATCCTGGTGGATGCCGTCTTCGCCATCCTTACCCGCACCATCGGGCTGCCTTACCGATGAACGCCGCGACGAACAAGCTTCCGGTCGAGCTGAAGGGCCTGTCGACCCGCTTTGGCAGCACCTGGGTTCATCGCAACATCGACCTGGCCGTGCCGGCTGGCGAAGTGGTGGCGCTGGTGGGCGGATCGGGCACCGGCAAAACCACGCTGCTGCGCCAGATGGTGGGCCTCCTGCAGCCGGCCGAGGGCGAGGTGCGTCTCTTCGGCGAGCCGCTGTTTGCCGGCAGCCGCGCCGAGCAACTGGCGCGGCGGCGGCGCTTTGGCATGCTTTTTCAGCAAGGCGCGCTGTTTTCGGCGCTCAATGTGTTTGCCAATGTGGCCTTTCCGCTGCGCGAATTCGGCGTGAGCGACGAAGGCATGCTGCGCGATCTCGTGCTGCTCAAGCTGGCCATGGTCGAGCTCGGGCCAGAGGTGGCCCTGCGCATGCCGGCCGAGCTTTCGGGCGGCATGATCAAGCGGGTGGCGCTGGCCCGTGCGCTGGCGCTGGAGCCCGAGCTGCTGCTGCTCGACGAACCGACCGCCGGCCTCGACCCC
>Ga0209174_10000430_pt1 | contig 32348 bp, 29 predicted proteins | sample JI91814BDNA_FD_187505 | JGI IMG/M metagenome (GOLD analysis project Ga0209174, IMG submission 187505) | Wastewater effluent complex algal communities from Wisconsin, to seasonally profile nutrient transformation and Carbon sequestration -... | ecosystem: Engineered > WWTP > Effluent > Algae...
AGTATAGGCATTTTAAAAATAAGGTTATAGAAGGTTTCGCGGCGACATAGCTCAGCTGGTTAGAGCATCGGAATCATAATCCGCAGGTCCGGGGTTCGAATCCCTGTGTCGCTAGTAAAACTTTCAAGGAGATAATTATGAAACTTATTTTATCCTTTCTTGTGGTTTTTTCCCTTTCCTCTTCTCTCTGGGCTCTTGACCCAAAATGTGAGCCAGCCTGTGAACGCTTTTTGTCCTGTGCCAAGGAAATGAACAAAGAAAAAACAGCGACCCCTGCAGAGATTAAAAGAATGAAAGATGGCTGCCTAAACGCATGCAAAAGAAACACAAAAGCTGTATTAGCATGTTATGATGCAAGTCAATCCTCTTGCGGTGAGTTTGCGCTTTGTATTCAAAAAAGTTATTCAGCAACCAAGAAGTAATATTCTAAACTTAAGTTAAAAAAATTTTAAAGTAAGATAAGCAAAACTTAGAAATTAATAAACGCAGGAAAGAAGCCTAATTGAGAAAGCTTTTAACCTGCGTTTTTCATTTTAATATTTCAAATTAGAAAGATTAATCAAGCGATAGCTCTATCAAAATCTTTTAGAACTGGATCATAACCAATTTCTTTTATATAGCGGATAACTTCCACTAGACTACGCTTATCCTCTGTTTCAAATTGTTCCAATGCCCCACTTTCACTATAGCCACCGGGTTCCGTTTTAGATTCAGCTGACATCGTTGTAATGCCCAGTCCAATTAGACTATTTCTTAATTTTTTATTTTCTCTTGTGGATAAAACAATTCCTATGTCTTTATAGAAAATCCTAAGTGCAAAAATAAATCTTACGAATTCTCGATCGGTTACGTTAACTACATTGTTAAAATCACCCTTTGCCGGACGCATTCTGGGGAGAGACACCTGTAAAGAAGTTTTCCAGTACTCTTTAAGTAGGTGATTTGCATGAAGTCCTAGAAAAAACATTTCTCCTAAAGGATCGGATAATCCCAATAAGGCGCCAATTCCTATTTTTCTAAATTCTGCAAGTCCACCGCGATCGGGTCCATTTAAACGATAATCCATATCTTTTTTGACACCGCGTAAATGATATTTTTTGTATGTTTCCCTATCATAAGTCTCTTGATAAAGTGCGAGACCATCAACACCTACCTGAATTAATTGCAGGTAATCAGAAGTATCCATTGGATAGATTTCTATAGAAACAGAAGAAAAATATTCTTTCAAAATTTTAACAGACTCAACTAAATAAGAGAGAGGAGTTTTAGAGTAATCTTCTCCTGTTAAAATTAAAATATGCTCAATTCCCTTCCTGGAAAGTATCTCACATTCTTTTTTGATTTCTTCTTTACTCAATGTTTTTCTGGGTATTTTATTTTCGAAACTGAAACCACAATAAAGACAGGATGATCTGCACTCATTGGAAAGATACATAGGCATATAGAGTTGAATCGTTTTGCCAAATCTTTCTTCTGTAATTTGCCTGGAGAGCAATGCCATTTCTTCTAAATAAATATCAGCAGAAGGACTTATGAGTGCTAAATAATCTTGAAAATCTAATCGCTCTCCATTAACACTGCGGCTAATGGCAAATTCAACGTCTTGTTTATTCTTGGATTTTACTTCATTTACAGAGGATTGGAAATCATACCTGGAAAAGATATCAAGAAACACGATCTTCCTCATTTAAAAAACCAGTTAGCGGACTAGAGGCATTAGCCTTAATTTTAAAAGATTGATTTCCCTGTATACGCTTGCCACGGTATAAATAGGACAATCGACCGGCTATTGTAGCATATTTAAATGCTTCGGCAACACGAGATGGATTTGAAGCTATTGCAATTGCAGTGTTAACCAAAACTGCATCAGCTCCCATTTCCATTGCTTCAGCTGCGTGAGAAGGCTCGCCAAGACCAGCATCAATTACAACTGGAACTTTTGATTGTGCAATGATCATTTCAATGTTTGCTCGATTTTTTATTCCGAGGTTAGATCCAATCGGTGAGCCGAGGGGCATAACGCATACACATCCTGCTTCTTCTAAATGTCTGCATAAAACTGGATCAGCATTTATATAGGGCATAACTTTAAATCCATCTTTTACAAGTTCAATGGCAGCTTTTAAAGATTCTATTGGATCTGGTAATAAATAGATAGGATCAGGGACAACTTCTAATTTGACCCAGTCCCCTGCTCCTAGAGATCGTGCAAGTCTTGCGAGTCTTACTGCTTCAATTGCATTTCTTGCTCCACTTGTATTTGGAAGAAGTAATACTTTACTTCTATCGATTCCTGAAAGAATATCATCGCTTTCGTTTTCCAAATCAACTCTTCTTAAAGCTACAGTTACAATTTCTGTTTCCGAGGAGACAATTGCTTCTCGCATTACTTTCGCAGAGGGAAACTTTCCTGTCCCTACAAATAAGCGGGATGTAAACTTTCTCCCGCCCATTTCCAGATAATCTGTATTAGCCACTTCTTCTTTCATAGTTTTACTTTAGAGCTAAACTGCTTCTTGCATTTTCTTTGCAAACTGTTTTGCTTCTTCAATCTTTAAAGATATTACTCTTGAAACACCTGGCTCTGAGCTAGTCACTCCAAAAATTGCATTCGCGCGTGAAATAGTTGGAGGCGCGTGCGTGATAACTATAAATTGACTTACATCTTTAAATTTATCGAGGATTTGACAGAAGCGAATTTTATTTACTTCATCTAAAGCAGCATCAATTTCATCAAGAAAGCAAAATGGAGAAGGCTTAACCATGTATATCGCAAATAATAATGCGATAACAGTCATAGACTTTTCTCCTCCGGACAGTAACTTTAAATTTTGAACATGCTTACCCGGTGGCTCTGCAATGATTTCAATTCCTGAATTTAGTTTATCTTCTTTTTCTGTAAGCTCAATGGTAGCGCGACCGCCATTAAATAATGTAGAAAAAGTTTCCTGAAAGTTTTGTTTAATGACTTCAAATGTCTCAGTAAATAGTTTTTCCGATTCTGCATTGATATTTTTTAAAACATCTAAAATATCATTTTTACTTTTTTCGATATCATCTTTTTGCGATTTATGATGGTCATAAATCTCTTTCACATTATTGTATTCATCAACTGCAAGCGGATTGATGGAACCTAGAAGTTGCATTTCAGATTTAATTTCTCTGAGTTTAGAATCTTCTGCTTCCTGCTTAAGAGTTAAAGAAGATTTTTCTTCTTCCAACTCAACATCACTCATCGAATAATCGTTGTATAACTCTTCGTTAAAAGTATCCAATTGAACTCGTAAAGCAGATGCTTTTCTTTCATAGTCATTCATGAGAGGAATAATTGCTTTAAACTCTTCCTGGTCTGCTTGAGAAGAAGATTTTAAATTTTGAATTTCGGAGAATAGATTTTTTAATTGTTCTTTCTCTGCTTCTAGAGTTTTACTCATTCCTAAAAATTCTGTGTAGGACTTTTCAATTTGTTCTTCAAGAACTTTTACTTCATCCTGGTATCCAATTTTTTTATTTTGTAAGTTCTCAATCGATTTTTGAAAATTAGAGATTCTCTCACCCGCTTCATGCTTGATACGAAGCTCTTTATCTCTTGCATCTAACGCTGAAGCATTTTTACCTTCCATTTCTAGAATGCTTTTTTCTAGCTTTACTATTTCTTCTTTTTTTTCTTCGAGAGAATTTCTTAAAGATTCAATATTAATATTTGCTTCCTTTATTTTTCTGGAAAGATTTTCATTTTCTAAAATCAAATCCTCTATTTCAGAATCAATGCTCTCTTTTTTAGCGAGAAGTCCATCTTTATCTAATAGAATATCTCGAAATACGTCTTCCATTTCTATGAAGTCTTTTAAATTTTCACGAAAAGAAACTAAATTCATTTCGCGCAATATTTCCGTTATTCGCTCAGAGGCAATATTCCCGGAAAGGATTTCATTTATCTTATCAATATTATCATCAACAGAAGAAATTAAAAATTTTCTGAGTTCTTCTCTTTTGCCTTCTGACTTTTCTGCATCTCTTTTTTTCTCTTCAATTTGGTTGATTAAAGAAAGAATGCTATCTTTTAATTTTTCGCGAAGAACATTGTGTTTTTTATCATTTAAACCTATTTTATCATGATAATTTTCGATATTCTTTAATTCTTCTTCAATATGAATTTCGATTAACTTTTTATCGGAAGTAAATTTCTCAACATTTTCAAGAGTCATCTGGATAGTTTTACCCAGATTCTCACTAAGAGAAAGAAGTTGATTGTATTCATTCTCTGCATTTTCAAGTCGTGTCGTTTCACTTTCTAAATTAGCACGAAGCTCATCTATTCGCTGATCAAATTCGTGAATGATACTTTTGTTTTTTTCAATTTTTTCTCTCTGAATTTCTTTTTGGGAAAGAAAATCTAAAAGCTTTTTATCAATTTCAGAAATTTTTTGTTCCATCTCATAGCGTGATTTTTCTCTCTCTTCTATGAGCTTTGCATCATCACTCATTCGAGCCATAAGCTCTTCGTTTTTTTTCTTTACTTCAGCCAACTCAGCGTCAACTTTCTTTGAGCGTGATTTTAAACTTTTTAATTTTAAATAGCGAATATTCTTATCAGCTTCTGTAAGTTTATTTTTTAAATCAAAATAATTCTTTGCTCTTTCTGCTTGTTTACTTTTTAAATCTAACTCTTTTTCCATCGAGGACATAATGTCGGATATCCGCAAAAGATTCTGAGTAGTGTATTCTAATTTTTTCTCGGTTTCAGCCCTATCCATTTTGAATCGGGAAATTCCTGCTGCCTCATCAAAAATCGCGCGCCTATCTTCAGGCTTGGCATTTAAAATAGCCTCTACTCTTCCCTGCTCCATAATTGAGTAACTTGCTTTCCCGATACCGGTATCCATTAAGAGTTTTTCAACGTCTTTGCGAAGCACGCGGGAGTTATTGATGTAGTATTCGTTTGTTAAATCTGGAAATAATCGACGGGTAATTTTTACAGTTGGAAAATCAATTGCGAAAGTCTTATTTGTGTTATCTAAGTGAACGGCTACTTCTGCGAAACCGGCAGGATCGCGTGATTCTGAACCATGAAAGATAACGTCTTCCATTTTATCACCGCGTAGACCTTTAGCAGACTTTTCTCCCAAGACCCATCTCAGTGCATCTACAATATTTGATTTTCCTGAACCATTCGGACCCACAACGGCCGTAAAGCCTGGATCGAATACAACCTCTGTTTCATCAGCAAAGGTTTTGAATCCAACAATATTCATGCTCTTTAAATACATAATTATTCCTTTTGGATAAATAAAAATGGATTGCAATATCGATTTTCTTCTGGTAATTTCCTTGCCGGGAAAAAAGGGAAAATCGAGCCATTTCTATTTAAAAAATCTTTTAGGTTTGGTCTTTTTCTTTTTCTAAAACCGATTGACCAAATCTCTAGGGTGTACATTATAAGAAGGGGATATTATGTCACCAATTAATTTAAAAGAATTATTTTCTAAGAAACCATATTTGAGCCTTTATTTTCAAGGCTCAAAGTCTGAATCTAGCCCCTATTTACTCAAGGAAGTGAATGGTAAAAATGAATACTATGTCACTCAAAACAGCAAGAATTTAGCGAGTGCAGTAGCTCCACTAACCTCCTCTTTAAGAATGATAGGAGAAAGAAAAATTCGAGAAACTGACCTTGTTATTGTTTTAGGACTTGGCAATCCTCACCTCATTCAAGAATTAAATAAGAAAATAAATTCAAATCAAATTATACTATTTATCGATTCTTCCGAAGAAATTCTCACTTGCCTATGGGATAAGTTTCTTCTAGAAGCAATGGAAATACCTGGAAGACATTTATTTTTAGGAGAAAGACTTTTACATTTACTCTGGGGATATATTGAATCCCTACCAATTGAGCGGCTATCCGGTATTAGATTCTTCAGAAACAGTCCGAGCATTCAATTAAATCCAAGTTTCTATAGCGAAATTGAAGAGCGAATCAATAAACTCTTTTCTTCTAAAATGAGTGATCTATTAACGAAATTCGAATTTGAAAGAATTTGGGTTCGCAATTCAATTTCCAATTTACTAAACTATGATTCAAAGGTAACACCGCGTTATAAAATTAAAGACTATTTAGGAAAGTATGAAAATATTCCTGCTATTCTAGTTTCAGCAGGACCGAGTCTTAGAAGTCAGTGCACATTTCTAAAAGAGAACCGTGATAAAGTTTTTCTATTGGCCTGCGATACCGCCCTAAAAGTTTTATTAAAATTCGGAATCATTCCTGACGGAGTAATGACATTAGACGCACAACTCCATTCTTACTTTCATTTCTTAGGCGAAGACCTATCAGAAATTCCAATTTTTTCAGACTTTGTTACAGCTCCTTCTCTACTTAGAAATTTTAAATTCAAATCAATCATTCATAGCCTTACTGCAAAATTTCAAGTTGATGCATCCGGAAAACCATTTAGAGAAATTACAGCAGGCGGAGATATAGTAGAACAAAACATTGGCTCTGTAGGAGAAGTTCAATCTGGAGGAAGTGTAGCAACGAGTGCATTTGATATTTTGCGGCAAATGGGTTTTTCCCCCATCTATTTAACAGGTCAGGATTTAGCATATACAGGAAGAGAAATTCATTCTACAGGAACTCATCACAACGAAAAATGGTTAACAATTTTAAATCGTAAAAAAAGTCTTGAAAAAATTAATGAAGAAATAGTTAGAAAAAGAGAAACGAGTTACATTAAGTCCTGTGATAATGGAAATGTTCTCAGTGATTATGTATTGGGAATTTACAAGCATTGGTTTGAAGAATCAGCAAAGACAACAGACACAGAAATAATTAACATCAGCGATAGAGGCTCCTTTATCGAGAATATGAAAAATATAAAACTTTCTGAAGCAAATGAAATATTTAGTTCTTATAGCATTCACAATTACCCCTGGAGAAATTTAGATCCATGGAATAATTCAATGAATGAAACTAAACATTCAGATCAGAATCTTAAGGAATATTTCTTAACCGATATAGAAGAATTTAATCAATACATCGAGGAAAAGTCTTTAATAGATTCAGAAAATCTTTTAGAAGAAATAAAAAATAAAATAAATGAAATACCTTATTTGCGTCAAATGCTACGCAAAACGGAGATTTACCTCCGTCGTCATGAAAAAGATTTAGATGAATCAAGAAAAAAAGAAATTCTAATTAACTCTATAAAAAAAGAAATTCGATTTTTAAAGAAAGGTATTCTATTAGCTTAATTTAATTGAGATCTATTTTTATTGCGTTGTTTATCGATTAAGGTTCGATGTTTATCGCATAAACGGTACAATTTACCGGAAGAGGGATTGACTCTTTTTATCTTTGCTTCGCAAACTATACAGAGCCCTTTTGCTCTGCGCTTGTTGTAGAGTATACGAACTCTGTCTCCTCCATCCAACTTATATTTACTAACTTGTATACGGTACCCATTAAATAAGAATAATCCAATCGCATCTTCTGATTTCTCCTGTATCTTTTTTGCGATCTGGCTTAGTTCACTTCCTTCGATTTTGGCCGGTTTCATTTGTTTTCCTTTTTAGATTAATTGCTTTATATAACTTACATTTCTTAGACAATAAAACATTATTTTTGTTTTCTTAATTATTTTTTTTTAAAACTACAGTAAATATACTATTAGTGTTCAAAAATAATTTTTAGAACAATAAGGGGCAAATCAAAATATCCACCATTTTTTACATCTACAATCATTGCAAAAATTAATGTAAATAATTCGAAATTTGCCTGCTAAAATAAAAATACTTTTTGAATTCGAGAAATATTACAACTAACGGTGGGTTTCATAAGAAATTGATCTATTAGTTTAATCTAATATACTATTTTTCTTAAAAATCGAAAATATAAAAAAAAGTAATAAAGCGTTCCCGATAAACAAGAAATTTGAATAAAAGATAAACCAGAATAAAATTCATTCACTGGCTTAATAAATTCAATAAAGAATCTGAAAAATAAATACGAAAATAAAAACAGTTTGAATTTCAAACCATTGAATAACTGAGTTTTATCAGGAAAATATTTTGGTGCATATTTATTTAAATTCGCTAAATATTTAGGGGTTTCAATAATTCTTAGTAGTAGCTGTAACAGGAATAGAAACACTATTTCATAAACTTGAGTTGGATGACGTTTAACCCCGTCCCCAAAATCAATTCCCCAGAAAAGACTTGTTTCGATTCCATAGGTTCCATCTTCTAATCCTGCAAAAAAACATCCAACTCTTCCTATCATGATACCTAGAATCAGCGGATAAGTCATAATATCCCCTGAGGAATGCTTGATTCCTAAAAATTTCTTTGTTATTTCGACAGCAATGAGTCCACCTAAAAGACCACCTACAATTGTTTTTTGGGAATAATAAAAAAGTAGCGGAGTATCCCGATTAACCAGTTCGATATGTTCGATCACTGCAATGAATCGCGAAAATAAAATTGCCCCAACACTAACTGCAATAAGTATCCAAAGTCTTTCTTCAGATGTAAGAAGGTCTTTCTCTTTTTTTCGTAAAACTATATAATAACGAAATCCAACCAGAAATGCAAGTGTTTCAAAAATTAAATGAGAAGATATTTCAAATATACCAAAGTTTAGGTTTAGAGGAAAATTCATTAAAAATAGTTTTAGAAATTTAATTTTCTTGTCAATTATGTTTTATAAGATCTATTCACTAAAAAGTAGTTGATATTATCTATGATTAATATTCAGTAGAAATATGATTGAAAAAATCGTTGGAAATAAAACTGCCGAAAAAGCATTACTACATATTTATCATAACCACGAAAGTTATGCAAGCTTAATTGCATCTGATTTTGGCATAGCAATTACACCCGTTGCAAAGCAATTAGATAGATTTGAATCAGCTGGAATTCTTTTTTCTAAAACTTATGGAAAGACAAGGGTTTACTTCTTCAATGAAAAATCTCCATTCACAAAGCCCGTAAAAGAATTAGTGAAAATCGTGTATGAAAATATAAAAGCAAGTGAAAAGGAGGAAATTTTTAAAACAAGAACTAGACCCAGACGTAAAGGTAAGCCAGTTTATGCCAGAGCTTGATTGGTCGAACTGCACAGAGAGCAAACTATGGAAATATGTTGCAGTTCATTTATCTGAAAATGGAATTGATACTGTTCTAGTAGGTGGAGCGGTAGTTTCTTATTATGCGCAGGGACTTTATGAATCAGGCGATATAGACTTAGTATTTCAATCTTATCATTTAACTGAAGAAACAATTAAAAAAGTCATGAACCAAATCGGGTTCAAGAGGCAAACCGGTAGACACTACAAACATCCAAAGTGCAAACATCTATTTGTTGAATTTCTTTCTCCTCCTGTCGGCATCGGCAATGATTATCAAATAAAACCAAAAGAAATTAAAATAGGAAAACATGTAATAAAAATTCTCAGTCCGACTGATTGCATTAAAGATAGATTAGCCTCCTATATTTATTTTCGATCTCCTGAATGCTTAGAGCAGGCAATCCTTGTGGCAAGTAAACATCCCTTTGATATAAAAGCAATTGAGAACTGGTGCAAAATAGAAGGACCTCAAACTAAAGAAGGGCTGTTGGAATTCAAGAAAGGAATGAGGAAGAAATTTTGAATTTTGAATGTAAGGGAGTTTTAAAATTAATATTATTTGCATGTAGCTAATTAATCGTATTCGCAAACACATTTAGTTTTTAGATAAATGCATTGACTAATCAAATTCAAAAATTTAAAAATACTTTCATATGAAGCGAGAGCTCGTTGTATTTGTTTTATTTCTATTGGTAAATGTTGCGCTTTCGGTGAATTGTTTTACTACAATATTTGTAGATAAAAAAACCAAAATTTCTACAGTTTATGAAACAACAAATAAACCGCAATCCAGATTATTCCTAAAAATTAAAGAAATTAAATTAGATTCGACTGAGCCTTATATTATTCGCTTCGTAATAGAAGGAGATGAAGATAAGTGTTTATTTTTATCAAAGGAAAAAATTGGAAATAACTATGATATGAGCGATATAGTTCAATGTAAACCAATAGCAGATAATTCATTTTCTCCTTCTATATGGATGATAGATTATACATATAATCGAGAGAAATCTTTTCTTTATACTTTTCTGAATTCTAAAAGGTTAATTTTTAAACCAGAATATTCTGACAAAATCATGTTTATAACGAAGAGAGATTATTATACCGAGGATTTAGATATTTTCAATATTAATCCAGACAACAAAGAAATGCATTATACCGCTAAATATTCATTTTTATCTTATAAGGAGAAAGATGAATTAAAACTAAACGAAGAGACCCGAATCGAATATCAATTTAATTGTCTTCTTTATGTAAAATCTGGAATCACGAAAAAACCCTATTTACTTCTTTTCAGGGATTACGAATTAAGGTGGTTTACCAGTATTAACCTCAACTGGGATATAGAATACAATGAGGATGTAGCTGCCAAAACTGAGAAAAATTTTTGGAGTTCAATGTTTCCAATCGCAATTCTATTCGATTTGGCAACTTTACCTATTCAATTTATTGCTGGTTTGATTTATTTTTTATCGGGCGGATACAAATAAAAATATAAACCGGTTATTCAATATTACCCTTGTAATAAATCAGTTATCGGTGGTAATTTCTAAAAAGCCCTTTGATGTTGTGAAACCTCTTGAAGGCGAACAAACGTTTGTTCGCCTTCAAGAGGTTTCGCTTAATCACTTTCTTTTAACCTCATACGAAATGGCGTATCGTCTAACGATGTTCGAAATGACCGTTAAAACCCCATCGTATCATTTATCGGTGTTCATCCGTGCGCATCGGTGGTAATCTTCAAGAAGCACCCAAGTTCATATAATTTCTTTCTTTTCCAGTAGGAACGTAATCGGGATACTTATCATAATTATAAAGTAAGTCGCGACGTTTAGGAGTGAAGCCTGCACCGGCTAAGAAGCGAGTAGCCTCTTCTTCTGATTTAAGACCGTAAGAACGTAGAACATTTTCCTCAATGACAACGGAGGAAACGTCATCCGCTCCACTGTATAATGCAAGCTGCCCTACTCCTTTTCCTAGAACCATGACAGAAGTTTCGATATGGGGAATATTATCTAAAAAGATGCGGCAAATGCCCAATACCTTCAAATACTCATGAGTCGGAACCATTCTTATTTTGAAACGCTTTGTTTGTGGCTGAAATGTCCAGGGGATAAAGGAGAGAAATCCATGCGTTCTATCTTGCGACTCGCGGATAACGTTTAAGTGTTCGATAACTTCCTCTTTTGTCTCCTCAGATCCAAATACTACATTGGCACTACCAAGCAATCCAACCTCATGACAGGTTTCCATTGCACGTGTCCATTCATTCACGCTAGCTTTTTTAGGAGATATAATATTACGCATACGCTCGGTAAGAATTTCGGCACCAGCCCCTGGAACTGAATCGAGTCCTGCTTCTTTTAAACGAAGCAAAACATCTCTCAGGCTAAGACCGGTTAGCCTTTCCATATTGATAATTTCTACAGGAGAGAAAGCCCGAATATGCATATCGGGAAAACGGCTCTTAACCGCAGAAAGAACATCTAAATAATAATCAAATTTTAAATTGGGATAAACCCCACCCTGTAAAAACATCTGGTCTGCATTTTCTTTTTTGGCAAATTCCATTTTTTCAATGATATCTTCTTTACTAAGAACATACCCTTTGCCGGAACCTATCTCATCCATAAAAGAACAGAAAGAGCATTCTACATTGCAATAATTTGTATAATTGACTACGCGAAACATGGTATAGCTTGCATACTGATGACTTAGAACTTTTTCTCGAAGTGCGCGTGCCACAAATTGAATTTTTAGAAAATCACCTTCTTCATACAATACAAGCGCTTCTTCTTTTGAAATCCGTTCCCCATCAAGAGCCTTTTGTAAGATTTTATCAGTTTTATCTTCTACCTTATTCTTTTCCTGTAATAACATCCCTTAACCTCGATTATCTTAATTCCATTATAAATTGAGAGTCAAAAATCTATCAGAAAGCACTCATCTCAATTTAAATACAAGCATTAGATACTTTACAAGAATGAATATTCGCTTATTTTTGCAATTATAAAGAAAACAAGGAAGCATTTTGAAAAAAAAATTAGTTTTATTACTACTCTTAGTTGTAGCCTTCAGCCTACAAAGTGATCCCATTAAAAAATACAAAATTGTAATCGACCCGGGACATGGTGGAGCCAAGCAAGATCCTCTAGAAATTTTCGGGGATAAATACGATACAGTCACGGGAAGATTTTTGGAAAATTACAAAGATGGTGCCAGTCATCCTAAAACAGGACGGACTGAAATGGAAATCGTTTTAGAAGTTGGTAAAGAATTAAAAGAAATTTTAGATCTCACCAAAACCAAAAAAGGATTTCAAAAATTCAAATCTTACATCAAACTTTTCTCTGACTCCGATGCGCCGTGGATTAAAATAGAATCCGCAATGACTAGAACGGATAATTATAAGGATAGAAATTACAGAGAGAAAGAAGATAAAAACCAGCTCTATCGCTTATATGATTTTCCCGATTTTAAAACAGGTAAAAATCGATTGGGCAGAATTTCTATGATTAATAAAGAGAAACCTTCTCTCGTAGTTTCCCTTCATATCAATGCCATGAATGCAGCGCCTGACTCCGGCGGAATGGGAGCAGTCATTGCACCTTCTTATCAAACCTTTGAACTTCTAAAAAGAATTTCCGAAAAAAAAGCACAACCAGAAGAATTTCTAAAAACACCCTGGAAGAATTGGATGATGTTTGAATCCAAATGGTCAAGACTAGAAAATGCGATGGCTGATGCCTGGATTTATTTTAATGGATACTGGCCAAACCAGGCAGGAACAGAATCAAATGTGGAAAGATTCGAAGGCTATAGAGCAAACATGATCACATGGAGATATAGAGATTCTGATGGATGGGAAAAAAGAATCAATAGTAAAGAAGGTCCTTACGCTGTGGATCATGCAGGATTTAGAGCGATAGGAAAATTTTGGGATAGAGAAAGAGGCAAGCCAGAGTTAATGCGACGCGAAGGTGGACCTGAAGGATTTGGTGGAGATAACCTCTATGCAAGCAATGAATTATTGCGTTTTATGCAATACGGGCTGCGGTTACAGGTAAATGAAGACAAAGACACATACAAAGAGCCAAATAAAATTTTACTTCCATTTGTATCAACCTATAGCGTTCCAACTTTTATTAATGCAATCTCTGCTTACTTAGAACTAGGAGAAATTACAAGTGATAGAGATATGTATTTCGTTACAACAAAGAAACGCAAAACAGCGATTTGCCTTGCCGTAGGAATTTATTCTTTGTTCAATGGATTAGAACTGCGACCGATTGAAACGCTTTACACTCCAAAAGGAAAGAGAATCGACTTTGAAAAATATGTTGGTAGCACAGGTTTAAGTTATTTTGAGGAAGTGGTCTCTGAAAAAAATGAATAAAGAAAATCACTTAGAAGAAAAAGAATTTGGACTTCTAATTCTTGCTTATCGAAAATCTTTACAAAAAAGATACTCGAGAGAAAACCTAAACCGGTTTCAAGAATTTACAAGTATTGATCAAGCTACTGTAGACAAACTCACTTCTTATTTTTTAGAATTACTCTATCCTGAATTAGAGGAGCGAAAAAAACTAGACCAGGCTTTTGATGCACTTGCTTCGTTTGTCCATTCGCCTGAAAAAATGTGGGGACTTTTAGGAAGTGTGGGGACTATTATTTTTAAATTTGGAAAGCAATTTTTCTCTGCCGCAAAAGCGGGAGTATCCGCTCTTAAATCATACGTCACTGCTCATAAATTTGAAGCTATTCTTTATGAGCACGCAAAGGAATTAATTCAAGAAAGAAAAAACATTGAAGAAGAAATCTATTTCAATCGGTTAATTGCAAGTATCCCCAAAAAAGATGCAGATGATTTCAGGCATCAAATCGTAAGTCTATTTGCAACACTTTCAAAGAAAGATTTACTCGAAAAAATTCTAGAAGTAATGGACTATGTAATCAGCAAAATGAAATCAAAAAAGGATACCTATACAGAAACAGATATTGAAGGAATCAGTTTAGGAAAGGGAATCATTATACGTGGGAAGGATGTTTTTACAGAGCTAAGCCAGGAAAAGATTCAGTTGATATTAAAAGGAATTGATACGATTGAGAAGGATTTTTATGAGAGAGCCTTGAAAGAGAATCAAAAATAAGCTTTGGTGCCGATGGTCGGAATCGAACCGACACGAGGTTGCCCTCGGTGGATTTTGAATCCACTGCGTCTACCAATTTCACCACATCGGCTTTTGTTTAGTCACCAGCTTCCATATATTTTCCCTTGCCGCGTGCTACGATTTTTCCAATTTCATTTTCAATCTCTGCTCTATTTTCAATGACTTTCTTATTTTTCTTAACGAACCAGCCTCTTAAATGCAAAGGCTCATTGATAAAAGCAGGTTGAAGATATCTAACAGTCAATTCGCCGGTCATTGTTTCAAAATTCATGGCTTCATTGATCTTAATCATGATTTCGTCTAAAATGGTAGCTATAATTCCTGGATGGATAGAATCAGGAGATCCCTGAAATTTTGCAGGGCAGGTGTAATCACCATAGGCTGTTTTAGTATCTTCATCAAATGTTATTCTAAGCTGTAACCCATCTGTGTTGTCTGGGCTTGAACCAAAACTTAAATTCTTCTTTGATACTAACTTCATTAAGACAAAGAGTACGTGCTAGAATCATTTGTCAAGAAAATTTTAGGTATTAGGCTTCAAAATTGCCTTTTTTAGTTCTAGTCTACTGAGCCAAGTTGGTCGAAAATGGTATTGTACTTTACACAAAAATAATCAGAGGAATAAGCTTAGGAAAGCTTTTTAAAAAAGGTTAAAGGCATATAGTCATGGCTCCGCTCAATACATCTACAACCAATTTAACCCTAAGCTATGACGCCCTAGAAATACTCGGGGAGAATGACAAAAGTCTATTCCTTCATAAACGTCCTCTTTTGAATGCAGACACTATGGTTAAAAAAGGTCATTTTAAAAGTGCCCTTGAAATCTACTACCGTGCTGCAAATAAGATATCCAATCCAGAAATTCAGGCAAAAATTCAAAAGAACATTTCAGATATTCATGCCTATTTAAAATCAAGTGATCCAAATTCTGAAAAAGCATTTTTAGAGAAATACTCGGACAATAGAGAAAAGGAATTCACCGAGTCATTAAAAGAACTAACAGAAAACCTTTCTGATTCACTTACTGAAAAGCTTAACATTCTAAAACAAATCGAAACGGTTCCGGGTAGACCGAGTAGCGAAAATCCTGCTTATCTTCCAGAGCAGTCCACTCAGGAAGATCAATCCGAAATAAAGCCATTAGACCTCGGCTCTCTCGATGCAAAGCCAAAATCAAAACCGGAAGAGAAACCATCTCCCGAAGAGGAAGTCGATGAAATTGAGGGCACTTTAGAATATGAAGAGGATAATACCGATTCTACGCCCAAAGAGAAAAAGCCTAAAAAAGCAAACATAAAAGTTAAGAAAGATTTAGAAGACAAAGCTTCACAAGTTCAGTCCGAGCAAACAGATATTCGCTCGGATAAGACAGAAATTCAAAATGCTTCCATGGAAGGAAGTAACATTCAAGTTGGAAATCAAAATGTAACCAATATAGAAAGTTCGAGACTAGAAAATAAAAATGAATTTGCTGAAGAACCACCTATAGTGATTAAGAATGATTTACCTCCAGAAACAAAGACAATTAGTAGTGAACCAACTGATTCAAAATCCAATCTTCCAACTGAAAAAAGAATAGTAGAAGAAGTCAGAGTCATTAAAGAAATCACAGAAAAAATTGAGTCTCCCAAATCTTCCACTCGATTAGAGCCGGACATTGATTTATCACATGTTGAGACAGGTTGGTCTGAATTAGAGAAAGAAAGTCCTAAACCAAAGGCTGACAAAGATTATGCGCCACTCATGAAAAAATATGAAGTGGGAAATATTGAAATACCAGAAGCAACTGAATTCATAACAGGGGATTTTGTACCAAGAGAAGCTAGAGAAGAAAGACAACAAACTTCAGATAAAGAAAACAAAAAAGACAGACACGAGAAAACAAAAAGGGAGCAACCAGAAGGAAATCAAACTGGATTTGAGCAGGAATTTCCATCCCTAGAATCAGGAGGATCGGTTCAGCATCCCTTTAATGTTCCCCCTCTTCCTCCTCCGATGCCTTTAAACATTAACGATTGGCTAAGTAATTTATTTTTCTCTAAAGAGTGGGAACAGTTCAAGCCTCTCCCAATGAAGGAAAGAAGGTCAGGAAAAGATAGAAGAACTAATACTTCAAATGAACTTCCTAAAGGAGTAAAAAAAGAAAGAAGATCCGGAGTTGAAAGAAGAAATCAAGCAGAGAATTTACTTCACGCGAGAGAAGCATTCTTAAAAGACTGGCATCAGAGTAACCAGGGTTATCCGCATTTATCACAACCTCTTAAAAATTATCCAATGCCAATCGAAGGAGAGCATTTCACTACAGAAGGAATGCCACTCGGAGATAAAGAACCATTAGACCCTAATTTACGCTCAATTGAATTTTTACCGCGAGACCCATCTTCTAATGAAAGGATTCCTCATTCAGACGAGCTTGTGAAGGTGGAACTGCCCGATCCTGAAGAAATTGTATTAAAACCACAACTAGACCAAAACGAAATTCCAAAGGAGCATATTAGTAGTGATATAGCTGAGCCAATCACAAAATATGCCCCTGCAAACGAAGAATTAGGTTTAACCGAAAGTGATAAAGGTCTTGTAAAAATTGATTTACCGGATCCAGTTTTATTAAAAGCAGAAGCAAGCGAGCTACCCCACCGTGAAGTTTCAGGTGAAATCGAAGTATCTTCCAAAGATGGAACTGGAATTATGGGAGATGCGGCTAATAAAGATAACCGCTCTGAAATGGGTCCGCTTCCATACACTCCGGAAGCCTATGCAATTCCAGAAGAATTAAAAATTGAACTTCCTGACCCGGATGACTTTGTCAGAACTAAGTCCGGACATTTAATCGATCCATTCGCTCCAGAAGAAACACCTGAAATTAATATGATTGAAGGTGACGGCCCTCAGTCATCCGAAGAAGAAGGAGCACAGATTTCAGAAATACCGGAACTTCCTCCGCCGCCTCCCGAGCCCGAGCGGACAATCCATGGTATCCTCGAATTAAAGCCTCCCGAAATCGATGATGCTCCGTTTTTAACTTTAACTTATGACTTCAGCAAGATTCCGCATCCATTTAAACTTTCTAAAAATTATAGCATAATGGAATATTCTTATTATAAATATAAACCAATGCTTATGAAAGCGCAGGAATTTGCCCGTCGCAAGATGCTAAAAAATGCACTGAACTACTATCGTGTTATAAAATCGCAGAACATTCCGCCTGAATTAAAAAATATGATTAACAGAAACATCACAGATATCACTGAATTCTTAGAGAAGTTTATCATGAGTAAAGGTGGCTAATTTAAATTAACCACTATAAAAATAACTCTTCCCCTTTTTTAACATTTTGTCTGTAATCCAAAAACGCATTGTTAATAGCAGTTGGTTCGAGTAAGTCAACTCCAGCTAGTTTTAGAATTTCCAGTGAAGGTTTACTTCCACCTGATTTTAAAAAGCTAAAAATTTTCTCGCGTGTAGACTCTGGATTTTTCTTTAAAGATTGACTCAAAGATAAAGATGCACAGTAGCTAGTTGCATACTTATAAACATAAAAAGGAGAATAAAAATGTGGAATTCTCATCCATTCATGCTTAATAAATTCAGGATAAGCACTATGTTCTCCATACCAGTCCTTGACTAGATTAAAATAAATTTCATCCATTCTATCCGGCGTAAAAACTTCTCCTGAATCAACGATACTTGCTGCTTCTTTTTCAAATGATGCAAATAGAGTTTGTCTTAAAACCGTTCCTTCAAAATTACCGATAGCTTCGGATAATACCGATTTTGCGAGATCTGTATTTGCATATTTTTCTAAAATATAATCTGTCAATAAAGCTTCATTGAGAGTGCTCGCAACTTCTGCTACAAAGATAGTATAACTTCCATAATGATAGGGCTGAAATTTATGACTGTAATAACTATGCATAGAATGACCTAACTCATGCGCTAACGTATATACGTCGCCTATCGTATTATTCCAGGTCTGAAGCATATAAGGTCTTGAATCATAAGTTCCCCATGAAAAAGCCCCCGAGCGCTTCCCTTCATTTTCAGCTCTATCAATCCATCTATCAGTTGTAAGGCCTTTCCTAGCAATCGAAACATACTCCTCCCCGAGAGGAGCTATGGCAGAAAGAACTAAATCTCTTCCTTCTTCCCAACTAAATTTTGGAAGAGTCTCTGATTTAAAAAGTGACACATAACGGTCATAAGGCGCAACTTTATCAATCTTTAAAATTTTCTTACGAAGCCCCATGCTGTAATGTAGTGAATCTAAATTATTTCGAATGGCTGCAATTAAATTCTCATACAAAGAAAGTGGAATATCATCGTCAAAAAGCCTACTTTCAATAAAGCTAATGTATTTTTTTATCTTTGCATATGTGGAGCCACTAATCATATTTCCATAATAATTAGAAGTAATTGTATTTCTCCACTTTGAAATCTCTGTATAAAATGAATTGAATGTATTTTCCCGCAAAACTCTATCATGTGATTGCATATTTAGCGACAAACGAGAATTAGACACAATGTGTTCTTTTCCTTCTGAGTCTAAAACAGGATTAAATTTTAAATCTGCATTATTCCATTTACTATGAATATCATCGAATACGCGCAGTGCAACTCCCATCTGGGAAAGAATTGCTTCTTCTTTTTCAGAGAGTATATGATTTTTAAATCGAAGCGTTTCTTCCAATTTAAATTTATATGTATTTAAAGGCTCAGTAGTAATCCATGATGATATATTAGGAATAGTTAATATTTCTGGTTCAATGAAGGCTAACTGTGAGTATATTTCAGAACTTTTAAAATCAATTCTGCCTGTAAATTCATTTGCTTCTTTATTGGAAACATCTTCTGCTGCTCTAAGATTTGCATATACATATAGATTATCTAATTTTCGGGAAAGCTCGTCTCTATAAGTAAGACATTCATATAATTTTGACGGACTTTCTCCTAATTTATTTTTAAACCTTTCTTCTAGGAGTTTATTTAGAGTTTGCGCATCTGGCAATTCTTGAAAGCTTTTTTCCCACTCATTAAAATCTTTGAACAAATCATCTAACTTCCAGGTTTCCTCTTCTGAAACATCTTTTCTTTTTGGTATTGTATTAGAACTCATTTTTTTCCTGCTAAAATTGGGATAGGCTGTAATTTTGTCCCGTGTATTTATTGAATTTTAAATTATCCTACTTTAATTGTCTTAGGTGGTAAATACTTAGCAACCTTCTGAAAGGCTGATTCCTTTCCATATTCTAATTTTCCAATTCCCGGAACAGCTCCAAGTAAAATTGCTTCTTTTTGGTATTCAGGATAATTGGAGATGAGCATAATAGGTATTTGCTTCATCTTAGAATTCTTTTGCATTTCTTCCACAAGAATCGTTCCGTCTGTATAATCAATGTCCAGTTTTCGATTAACGAGGACTAGATCATAGGAATTTTTCTCAAGCTCTGCTAGGGCTTCCGCTGTTGAATCGATACGAATAATTTCACAATCAAAATTAGATTCAAAGTAATTTCGTAAAGAACTGTGATCGGGATTGCATTGACCTACACTCAATACCTTTTTCATTTTTCTTCCTTCTTAAATTTTAATGAAACAGAATTCATACAATATCTAAGACCGGTTGGTTTTGGTCCGTCCGGAAAAACATGACCGAGATGACCATCGCACTTTGCGCAGTGTACTTCTACTCTAGTCATAAAAAAACTTTTGTCTGTTGTGGTCTCTATTGCATCCTGAGAAATGGCTTCATAGAAACTAGGCCAACCAGTGCCAGAGTCGAATTTTGCTTTTGAGTCAAACAGTAAATTTCCGCAACCATTGCAATAGTATTTACCTTGCTCATGATTGTCATTGTATTCTCCCGAAAAAGCTCTCTCTGTTCCATGCTTACGCAATACTTGAAACGCCTGCGGTGTAAGTTCTTTTTTCCATTCATCTTCCGATTTAACTATTTTTTCCATATTATTTAGACTAATTCTAAAAATGTATTTCCTTTGCAACAAAGATAAATATCTAAAAAAAGGGATTACGTAAAACCTAAATATTTTCCCAAATAATTAAAGGTATTTATTATTTTTTCTAAGCTTCATTATTCCAGGTAACTCAATTCCCTGTGTTAAATATTTTTAAGAATTAGCGTTAACTCGCTGTCAGACGAAGAATATTCTTTACTATGAAAAATAAAAATAAAAACTATTTGACATTCCAAGAATTCTCATTAGTCCTATTCTTACCAAGCCTCCAGAAAGGATCCTAAGCGAATAAAATTAAAATTTGAAAACCTATCAAATGTTTAAAGTTTAATAAATGCGTAGGATTAAATCCAAAGAATTTTCTAATCAAAATTTCATGATTACTATTAAGTATGATTGACAAGAATCAATGTTTGCAAAGAGGCTAATAAGATGAAACCGATACAAGTAATGATAGTTGAAGATGAACCATTAATAGGCGTTGATCTTCGAGAAAATTTAATTAATTTTGGATACAACGTAGTTGGAATATCGAGTTCCGGTGAAGAGGCAATTGAAGAAGCAATCAAGACACGACCCGAAATAGTTCTCATGGATATACAATTAAATGGAAAATTAAACGGAATAGAAACTGCTAAATTAATAAAAAAGAAACTTGGAATTCCAATCATCTACCTAACTGGCTCTAGTGATGATAAAACTTTAGATACAGCACTCGAAGTAAGTCCATCCGGCTATTTATTAAAGCCTTTTGCCCCAAGACAACTTCATACTTCTATTCAAACTGCTCTCAAACAAAGAACCAGGCATTCTGAGATTCTAACAAATTTAATTGAAGGAATGTTATTTTCCCAAAACATTGATGACACATCCCCCCATATACTCCCACTCAAAGAAATTGCAATGTCTTTAGAATATTCAGATGACGAAATAATGCGAATGGGTAATCTCATTATACCGCTACTCATTCATAAAGATGATTATGATACTATGGAAAATTACTTAAAAAAAACAATTTCAAATCCAGGGAAGAGTTTTGAAGTAGAACTTAGATTCAGGCATAAAACTGGTATCTACAGATATTTTTCTTTTAAAGGAATTTTCCAGCCAGATGAAAGTAGAAAAAAAATAATCACTCATCTTGCCAGAGACATTACATGGATAAAAAACCTTGAGAACGTATCCTATATTTCACGTGAAAAATTAACGGCAATTAGTAATAATCCTTATTTTGGAATTGCTGTATTAGATAAAGATGCAAAATTTCTAAACATTAATCCAACCATTGAAAACTTAACAGGGTATTCAAAAGATGAATTAAACTCTCTTCCATTCTCTGACTTCATTGGAACAAAAGAGCTAAAAAATATTTGTTTAAATTTCGAGAAAATAAAATTAAACCAACTGGAATGTTTTCAAGCAGAAGCTTTTATTCATACAAAAAATAAAGGTGCTATTTGGTTTTATCTTGTTTTTAATGCTATTTACGATACTGAAAAAGTTTTAGATAGAATTGTTTGCACGTTAGTTGACATATCAGAATCAAAGCTTTTTGGTAAAAATGAAAATTAGTAATTTAAATCATTGTCAAAAATAAAAACTTTATACAATATTGAGCACATGATTTCAAAGCTTTATTACTTAATCTTATTTATTATGACTACATTCTCTCTTTCTCCTATCTTTCCAGATGATTGGAAAGACTTAGAAGAAGGAGAAATAAAAGAAGTCTATGGTAGTGAAAAAAGTAAAAAGTATTCGATGAGTAATATCTTCGGAGAAATTGAAAAATGGGACAATCATTACGGCGTTAGAATTCTGTATTTGTATGATTACACTGATTATCCAAAATATAACTCTACTCAATTTTTTCCCTTTTACTATCGAATCAATAGTAAAATAGACAATCGGGAGAAATTTAGATTTCTAAACTACACTAGTAAGCAAGAAAAGGAGCAGACTGACAAATCTGTATTACCCTTAATCTACTGGGGAGGCAATACAAAATACAATCACAATTACCATGCAGCCTTTCCTTTTTATTCCTATTCTATTACTCAAAATGAAGCTTTAGAAAATAAAAATTTAATCCTATTCCCGGCTACTTACTATTATACTTACCAATCAATATCCAGTGAATCTTTTACAAGAGAAAGTCATTTTTCAATTCTTCATGGAAGAACTCTAGAAAAATACAAATCAACAAACAAAAATAGGGAGTCAAGTATTTGGTTTCCAATCATTCCTCTAATACGTTATACTACATTGGAAGATTCTTATTTTCATTATACAATACCTGTATATGGATACTATCGCAAAGAAACTGCGCAGGAAGAGCAACTCAAGTTTGGATTTTCTTTGTTTCCATTTTTTTATTCCCGCAGTTCTTATCCGATAGCAGACAAGAATCGCCACTATGATATAACCCATTGGACTTTATTTCATTATAGAAGTGTAGAAGAAGACACAGGCGGTTTTAAAGAATACACTCATAAAAGTAAATGGGGATTTCCAGTTATTCCATTTTTATTCTATTCATCCTTTGAGCAGGGAGATGGAAATTATAAGCGGATACTAACGTTATTCCACTGGGCAAGTTCAGAAAAAGGTGAGCTTGATTCATTTTCCTTTCTTCCTTTTGTATTTTATAAAAAGAAAGATTATTTTAGAATTCCAATCCTTTTTATTGATAAAGATTTAAGTGCACCTTCTAGTTCTTATGGGCGCTCTTTTATGCCACTCTTTTTATATTACAATAGATGGGATCCCTCGAGTCAAACCTTTGTTCTCGGTCCATGGGTTTCTCTTTCAAACGATGCAAAAAAAGAATCTACTAAAACTCTTTTCCCATTTTACTTTCAATCTAAATCAGAAAAGAAGGAAATTACTCTTATCCTTCCATTGTATGTAAATTACAACGACAAAGAAAGCGATTATAACTTCAACCTACTCTATTTCACAAGATCTAGCTCCGGTGTGGTAAATCCAAGTTTGTCTCTCGGAAAAAAAGAAAACAAATGGTATTTTGACACTGATTTTACTGTGCTTTATTATCTCGCTAGTTTTTCCTTTCGTCAAACAATTGAGAAACCAAAGTTTCTAAGAAATGTTTTAGAGAGAAACAAAAGTTTTGAAGAATTAGAAGAAGACAAAAAAAAAGAATTAGCCCTAGCTAAAAATTCTAAAACCAAGAATACAGACAATACACCCAAACTCACAAGAAAAAAATCAGTCACAAGAGATGAGTCTCTTAGCTTTAGCGGCTATAGCCTATTATTCGGTGTATTGTCCTATGAAGCTGCAGACTCTAGAAGACATTTTCGTTTACTCCCACTCTCCTGGCTTAGTTGGGATAAAGAGTCTTCTGACAAAGTCTTAGTGGCTCCTCTGTTTTTATGGTATCAATCAGACCTACTCGAATACTTTGTATTCTTTCCGTTTTATGGAAAACAAAAAGACGAGACTTCAGAAAAAAAAGCAGTTCTTCTTAATGCCTATATACAAGAAACATACAAAGAAAATAACTGGAAAGAAACCTCGGTAGCCTGGCCTCTTGTAAATTGGTTTTCGTCCGACACAAAATCCGGTCATCGAGTATTACCATTCTATCTCCAACAAAATTATAAAACAAAAGATTCAGAGTCTAATTACAATTATACTCTATTTTCTTATTTTCAAAAAACAAAAACAAATGATACTCTAAATACAAATTTTCTATTATGGCCGGGTCTTACCTATTATGAAAGTTTTAACCGTAAGGATTTAAATACTGATGGAGGTGTTACTGAATACAATTCTTCAACGCTATGGGTAACTCCTTTTTTCTATCGAGGCAAAGATACGTCGTCATCTCATACAAATTTTCTCTGGTTATATGATTTAAAATACAGGGGAGATAAATTAGATAGAGTCATTGCATTTCCGTTCTTTTATTTTTCAGACGGTTTCTTTGGAATCTTTCCAATTAGTTTTACTAATAAAGGAAGTAATTTCTGGACATTTACTCTATTTAATTATTTGAATATCTCCGAAAATACTTTCTATTATAATTTTTTATTTTTAGCAGAAGCAGAAAAGAATCCAAACCTTTTAGAATTAAACTTATTTCTAAAGAGCATTCAATACGCAAATACAAAAGAAAGTTCTAATTTTCATGGACTCTGGGGATACGGATGGAATTTTTCGAGGGATAAAGGCAAATGGGAAGAAGCCTCTATTCTATCGTATCTCGGTGGCGGTTATCGCAAAGATGGCTTAAATTCAATTTATAATCTTTCCCTACTTTTCTATCACAATTCCAGTCCTGACTCTTATCAAAACTGGACACTCGGAAATTATCGTAGAGTTTCAAAAGAAGGAATTAGAAATAACTTTCTATATCTTGCGGATTATGAATATTTTGCGTCTGACAATACTTATACCTGGGATTTTTTATTCACTGGAATTCGCTATCATAACTTAAAAACAGAAAGTTATTTTCAAGGAGCCTACGGGTTTGCCTGGAATTTTAAAAAGGAAAATGATATCTGGAAAGATGCTTCCTTTTTATGGTTGGGATATTCTAGAAGGAATGAAGAAACTGTTTACAACTTTCTGCCAATTATTCGCACCTATGATTATAAAGAGGAGCATTCTAGAATTTATGGTCCACTTCTTTTATATACATCCGAAGAAGAAGGAAAAAAACTTCACCTCGGACTTTTGGGTTTAGGGTATTGGTATAACAAAGATGAAAGAAATAAAGAAGAAGATACTTATATATTACTTGGAACTCTTTATCGGGAATATACGGAAAGAGAAAGAGGATTCAGAGCGCGCGGAAGTTTATGGGGTTGGCTTTGGGACTACCAGAAAGAAGAAGAAACTTCTTTTGAAAAATACTCTGTGCTAAAATTATTCTCTTATACAAAAGAAGCAGATGGAACTAAAAAAATACTAGGTATTTCTTTTTAATAGGCATAAAAATGAAGGAAAGTAAAATTTACAGACTAATGGCAATTATCCTTATTCTACTTTCGTGTTCGGGAGCAAATACACGTAAAACAATTTTCTATAAAGACAACGCCCCAACTTACGACGCTCTTTTAGGTCAAGTATTTCTTGCAACAACTAAGACGAATAATTCTTCCTTTCCTTTAGAAGTATCCACTGCTTCTTATACAAATTTAAAAGATTCAGTGGAAAATGGAAATTATCCTTCTAATATTTACACAGAGGAATTACTTAATTCTTTTTCCTATAATTTTGAAAGACCAACAAATGGAAAGAAGTTAGGCTTACAGCTAGAAACTGCAACATCTCCCTGGGATGAGAAAAGAAAATTAATTCAAATAGGAATTAGCTCAATCAGAGAAGAAAAAGAAGAAAAGCTAGATTCTCCCAATAAAAATATAATCTTTGCAATCGATACATCCGGCTCGATGAGTGGACAGGATCGAATAGAACTTGCGAAACATTCCATCAAAGCCTTTATTAAAGGATTAAGTCCGAAAGATACTGTGGCTACTATTCAGTATACCGATGATGCAAAAATTATTCTACCACCGACAAGCATGAATGCCAGGAATAGAATTTTAGATTCCATATCCAATCTTCAAGCAAATGGTGGAACCAATGCCTGGCCGGGAATCCTTCTTGCTTATAAATTAGCAAGAGAAATTAAATCAAATGGAGATCAGACTAAAATTATAATCGTTACAGACGGGGACTTTGGTGGAGTTAATAATGATGAATTTTTAGCCCTTGTAGAAAAAGAAAACAGAGTTGGAATTAGTATCTCTATTTTAGGTTTCTCCACTGGGTCAAACGATTTAATGGATACATTAGTTGCCAAAAAGAAAGGTGATGCTTTTTATATTAATTCATTTGAGGATGCAAAAAAAAGTCTAAATAGCGGTTCGTGGCTAATTAGAAATAGCCTCGCCAGGGATATGGCTATTGATGTGAAGTTTAATCCAGAACAAGTTGAAAAATTTCGATTAATAGGCTTTGAAAAATACAATAAAAGCAAAACTAAATTGAGTTATGAAGCGGGCAAAGACTATTCCTATATTGCCTTGTATGAAGTATATACCTACCCTGATCCTAAAGGTAATGAATTGGCAAGTGTAAGACTGATTTACAAAACAGAAAAAGGGCAAACAGAAGAAGTAAAAGAAACACTTTTATACAAAGAGAATTTAATCTGGAATGCATCCGACAATTTTCGATTTGCCGCCGGTGTCGCAGGCCTTGGGATGATATTAAACAATTCCAGAGAAAAAGGAAATGTAGATTTTAATATGGTAATTCATTTAGTCCAATCATCCATTTCCTATGATCCAGATAGAACAAAACGAGAATTTTTAAATCTAGTAAATAAACTAAAAAATTTATAATAAATAATACTACTGAAACTGAACAGCAAACCAGGAAATGACAGCAACGTTATTTTCTTGTAATGCCCTATCAAATTGAATTGTAGTAGAATTATTAAAGATAGAAGAAAAAGTTCCGGAGTCCTGTGTTGCTGTAGGTCCACTTCCAGTTTCTACTTTATAGGAGGAAATTATCATTGTCTTTGTTGTATCAACTGTATTTAAGCTAGAAGTAGCAGACGCAGAAGTAGCGGATACTGTAACGTTTCCGCTTTGAGCTGTTGTGCCATCAACCATTTCAATTGCAAACCAGGAAATATCAACTTTGTCATTCGTTCCTGTTCGAACAAAACTCAATTGAGTAGAAGAATTAAAATAAGCCTGCACATAATGGTCAGTTTCCACACCATTTACCCCGGAACCTGCGGCAGTATTAAGAATTATAAATGAATTACTTACATTAATTGAACTTATAGTTGAAGATATTGTAGTAAATCCATTTTGTATTGTTGCAATTCCTGATTGAACTCTACCTCCATCTAATTGAATTACTTGCCATTCAAAATCGACTACGATGCCGGTTTCATTTCTCAAAATTTCCATTGATGAATTTGACAGAAAACGGTAGCGCAATGTTCTCTGCTCATCAATTGCGGAAGAGCCTGCGGTAGTTCGACTATAAGCTATAATAAAGCTTCTACTTAGATCAACCGCAGTAGAGAGGCTAATCGTCATTGTAGTGTCTGTGGATAATAAAGAATTACTCCCTCTTTGAACTAACGCTCCTTTTGCAAACTCAACTACATACCAATTTACTACTGTTGCACTTCCTGCATTTCCAGATTGAATGCTTATAGAAGATCCGTTCGTTGCTAATTGACATGTTGTTGCTCGATCTGCCCCTGAATTATTCATTTGAAAATTACAATATGCAAATGATTTACTAGCATCAACTGTCGTAGAGAGACTGACTACTAAAGGATTGGTTCCTCCAACTGTAACTGTCCCAGATTGAAACGAGCTAGTTAACTTTGAGCCTTGGTTGTCCGTTATATTTGCAACAATAGAGCCCACTCCAATCACAGGTGAAAGAAAATTTCCACTCGAAGTATCATGAGAAATTACTGATTTATGATTTCCTTCTGTGATATTATCATAAACTGCTCTTACTGTGACTGTTTGCGGAATATTCCAATTATCCGGAGTAAAGGTAATTCCAATAGGACTGGTTGTAGAATCATTTAAGATTAATTGCCTCGTATCAAAATTGACAGCTATAGTGACCGAAGAAGATGGAGGAGAATTTAATACGATTGTATAGGGATCAGAAGTTGTTCCCTCAAATAAATCAGTAGAGCCTGAAGATTCAACAATTGTAGCTCCTACAAAAGTATTCGGAAGCGGTAAAATGAAATTTAACTTTGCTTTTTTATCAAAATCACATTCAAAAAAAAGCAAAGGTAAAATGGAAAAGATAATCCTTACTAAATACTTTGCCTGTTGAAAAAAAAAGTTCATCTTATTGCTATATAACAAGCTGTAATAATAGGATGAACTTTTTAAAAATGCAAGCAGAATATTATGCTTTTTTACTTTCTCCCTCCGTCCAGAGTTTTAAGAAATCTTCTCCTAAAATCTCTCTACAAAGCTCTGGTTTATATAATTTCTTTACAGGAGGTTTAGGATAAATATGTAATTCGTTCACATCGGGAATATAAGTAAGCATGCGCAGAATTTTATCTTCGCCTTCTATTTCATACATGGTATAAGACATTCCCTTCATAGGAACAATTTGAGAGGTTTCTAAGTATTTCATAGTTTGACTATTTTTGGTTTGACCATTTTGTAAATCAAATTAAGTTCTAAATGCTAACGCAATTCTTTAGTTATTACAATTTTTCAAAAGAGGCTAGCTTTCGTGTTCATTCAGTTTAAAAATGCTATTCGTATTCTATTGATTTTTATTTTTTCTACTGCGTCCATTTTTTCAGACGATTCGATTGATAAAAAAAATATCGAAGAATCCATTGATAAATACTTTGCAACCTGGTCAAATGCTGATATGGAAGGATATGAATCCTGCTTTCATCCAAATGCAATGATTCATTTTGAGAGAAACGGGGATGTAAGATCGGAAAATCTTTCTACTTTCATAGAAGGTCAAAAAAATGCACACCAATATGCAATGGAGAAAATGAAAGAAGTTCCTCTTTCCAAAAAAATTCAACTCGATAAAAATGCAGCACAGGTTATAGTCAGATGGAAGCTAACGACAAATAGCCGTGAGCAATATGGATATGACTACTTCACATTAATTAAATACAAAAAAAAATGGAAAATCATTTATTTAATCTTTAACAACGACTAAAAATTTGTGCTAAACTCAAATTCATAGCGAATGCCTCTTTCGGGAACTTTCGCATAAATATTGTTATCTGCTTTGGATTTAAAATTAAATCCTGTTGATTTCATAATTCCTTCATTCGAATAATCTCTGGGCTGCACTTTTGACCACTCTTTACCTGTAAAATAAGCATGAACTAATTGAATAACGTATAAACCTACGGCAGCATTTAAGAATTTCTGTGATAACTCTTTTTGAGAATCTACAGCACTCATATTTGTATTGTATGTTGCATAGGCTGATAAAACGAAAGTATTGGAATACGTTGTAGTAATTCCCAGGCTCGAATACAAAACACTTCTTACTACAGTTCCATTAAACAAGGCATCATTGGCAGACTCTTCCCCTGACTTCGCAACATAACTAAACAAAACTCCGAAGCCGAGCAATATTGGAATACCTGTAGAATATGCATTACCGGTATATTCCTCTCGCGCATAACGATGACCCCAACCCGGGAATAAAGCTGATCTCCAAACAAGATCCCAGGGACTTCTTTTTTGTTTGAAATAGTCAGACTGAGTTTCATCCATGTTTAAAAAATTTTCTATATGACGAACTCTAATTTCAATGGATGCCATTCTTTTATCTAAGTATCTTTTCTGTTCTTCATTGCCTTTGTCTAATTTTTGAAGTCTTTCTTTTTCTTTTTTTAAATATTCTAGCTCTTCTTTTAATGTGCCCAATTCTGAACCAGTAGTTTCCTGCCTTCTTTTATCTGCATCTTCAAACTTTTTCATTACCTTATTGGTAATTTCGCCGTCGACAGTTGTTCTCTCAGAGCGATTTAGATTTTTTTCATTGTTTAGAACTTTTGTTTTGTCAGAAGTGGTTGTGGGGCTAAGTTCATTATCCTCCCTTGTATCTTTCGTAACATTGGTTTTGGGTGGGATTCTTCTAACAGGTCTTTTCTTTTTAACTGCTTTTGTATCTACATAAATCATAGATACGATTTCATCCTTTTTGATTAATTGTTTATCACCTTTATTTGTAATAATAGTAATAAGATTATTTTCCTGTCCCTGAACAGTTCCTACGATTGTTTTTCCATTTTTTAAAACAATTCTATCTGCAAATAAAAAAGCAGGTAGTAAAGCGATACCAATTGCAGCTATCCACCATAAAAATATTTTTTTCATTCGATATCTCCCCATACAATAATACAATTAGAATAAAACAAAGGTCCTAGAATGTTAAACGAAGAATAATCCACTACACCTATCTTCGTTATTTTTCCTTCTCTTGCAACACTCTCTACAGTTGCAACTTTTCCATGATAAAAAAAAGCAAATACGATTGAGTTATAACTACAGGACTTTTCCATTTTTAAAATCCTTCCACTGCCTAGCTGACTTGACGATCTATCCTTGTATACATGCTCCGCTGTATTGTTAAAAAGTAAGCCGGGGGAAATCGTTGTTATGCACGAACTCAAACTAAAAATTAAAATTAAAAATACAAATGCATTCTTACATTTCATCAGTAGGTCGCTCCTGTTATGATTGTGCAGTTTCGAACAAACAAAATATGTAAGATGGAAACTGTGCTATGATCGATTGTAGCAATTCGTCTGATACCTACATTGCTCGCAATCTGACCCGCACTCGAATCTCCAATTGCAAATAGACCTAGAAGAGAAAACTGGCAACCCTTTGCCTCTGCTAAGATTGGTATCGACGAATCAGGATTAACCTCTCCTGCGTATTCGTAATTTGTAAATAGCAATCCTCCGACAGGACCGGAAGCACAATTTAGTAGAAATAATAGAATGAGTAATTTGATTTTTTTCATTTTATTCTCCGACCACTATCGTGCAATGTCTATGGTATAAATATCCACCTAAAAAGGCTAATACATCTTCTTCGATCATCCCGATTTTATCTACTCCCGCAGCGACTTTTGCATCATAAATGCGAGAACTACCAAAAGCAATTAAATAGCCTACAGAGTGTGAACAGGATGTGCCTTTTTTTTCTAATTTTGCAGAGCCTGAAAATAAGACACTTGAATCTGAATGATAAAAAAATCCTCCCTTAAAAATCACACTGCCATCGGAATAAGATTTAATCGGATGAGTATTCGGTGACATTTGATACGGCCAGGATCTTAAATTCACTCCCGTGCAGGAAACAAAGAAGAGAGAAAATACAAATCCAAGTAAGATTGTAGAATATTTATTTGCTTTTTTTAAATACATTTTAGTAATTCTAAATTGACTCTTTGTTGTCTTTCCATATAGAAAAAATAATAAGAGTCTATCTGAAATAAAGACTCCATTAGAAATTTGTGCTGAACTCTACTTCATATCTGATTCCTTTTTCGGGAACCTTCGCATAACTATTCGTATCTACTTTAGATTTAAAATTAAAACCAGTAGGTTTTAACAATCCTTCATTTGTATAATCACGGGGTTGAATTTTTGACCATTCCAATCCAGTAAAATATGCATGAACAATTTGAATCAAATACAAACCAATCGCAGCGGTATAAAAATTTTGAGATAATTGTCTCTGCGAATCGATAGCACTCATTGCCGAATTATAGGTTGAATAACTGTTCAGAATAAATGTATTAGAAAATGTAGAAGGAATTCCAAGGCTGGCATATTGATAATTTTTTACAACGACGCTATTAAAAAGAGCGGTCTTTGCAGCATCCGTTGCAGCTTTTACTTCGTAGTCAACAATAAATCCTAGTGCAGCTAAAACTAAAATAGAAGTAGAATACGTATTACCGGTGTAATCCTCTCGCGCATAACGATGTCCCCATCCCGGGAATACAGCCGATCTCCAAACTAAATCCCAGGGACTTCTTTTTCTCTGGTAGTAGTCTACCATCGCCTCGTCCATACCGAGGTATTTTTCTAATCTTCGAATTCGAATTTCAGTGGATGCTAATCTTTTATCCATTGTCTTTCTAAATTCTTCATCGCCCTGGTTTAACTTCATTAATCTTTCTTTTTCTTTTTTTAAGTATTCTAACTCTTCTCGAATGATTTGAATTTCTTCGGTGGTTGCCTGCTGCCTTCTTTTATCAGCATCTTCAAACTTTTGCATGACACTATTGGTCAGCTCTTTGTCTACGATGACTTTTTCGGTCTTTTCGTTTACAACTTCTTTGTGTTCCACCTTAACATTTACTGTTCCTGGCTCTTTAGAAATTTCTGTTTTACTCTTTGGTCCTTCTTCTACCACAGTCTCTGCAAATGCAAAGTTAGAAATGGCAAAAAGTAAAATTAACAAAAATATTTTTTTCATTCGATATCTCCCCATACAATAATACAATTAGAATAAAACAAAGGTCCTAGAATGTTAAAC
>Ga0209174_10000433_pt1 | contig 32156 bp, 27 predicted proteins | sample JI91814BDNA_FD_187505 | JGI IMG/M metagenome (GOLD analysis project Ga0209174, IMG submission 187505) | Wastewater effluent complex algal communities from Wisconsin, to seasonally profile nutrient transformation and Carbon sequestration -... | ecosystem: Engineered > WWTP > Effluent > Algae...
CCGGCGCAAGTGGCCGAGCTATTGCGCGGAGCTGCGCCCGGCGACCGAGAAGCCGCAACCCGACGAGCGGCCGAACTGCGCGCCCAAGGCATGCACCTGCGCGAGATTGGCGTCCGGCTCGTGACCGAGGGCTTTTTGCCGAAGGAGGGCGGCATCTGGCATCCAGCGCAGGTGCATGGGCTGCTGGCGTCGGTGGAATCGGGACTATCGGCGGAGTGACCTTGCAGTCCCTGTCAGGGTTACTCAATCGGCCCGGGCGAGTCGACGACTGATTGGCGGCGCTTGGTCGGGCGCTGCTTCCGCTTGCCGTCGGCATCGACATAGCGGCAAGACCACAGGGGGCGGTCTTTGGTTCCTCGGTTACTCACGGCTCCCATGGCTACTTCCCTTCCTTCGGCTTGTCGCCGTCCAGATCCAGCTTGATGCCTGCGTCGGCGACCCTGGCCGGCAGGTCGCGCATGCAGGGGTGGCCCAGCAGTCGGCATAGGAACAACCGTGGAAACGGTTTCTTACCAATCTCCCCGCGCTTTAAGCCGTCGGCGCGGATGTTTGTCTCTCTGGCCAGCTCCGCACGTGTAAGCCCAGCGGCTCCTCGTAGCTGGCGGATAATCTTCCCCAGGCGGACATGGTGCGCCTGCGGCAGGTCTAGCGGCATCCACTCGGACGCCAACGCGGCGGTCAGCTTCTGCCGCGATTTTTTTGGAGTGTGCGCCCCGCCGTGGCGGCGTCGCGGGCTCGATGCTCGTTTGCGTGGCCGATGCTTGGTGCCAGCTGTGGGATTTTTTTCTAGCAGCACGGGGTTTACGTCGGCCCAGGTCAAAGACAGCTCGGGCACTGCGACGAGGGATTGCAGCACGCGCACGCTCGGCTGAAAGTTGCCGCTCTCGAGGTTCCATATCGACTTGCGATCCAAGCTGGCGCGCTGGGCCAGCTCGGGCCGCTTGAGCCCTGCAGCGATGCGCCGGGCTTGCACCAGAAAGCCAAATTCGATGCGAGCGGCTCTCTGGTAGGCGGCAACGGCGGTCTGCGTCCGCGCCAGACACCGCTGCCACTTCAGGATCCGGTAGCTCATGGCCAGCGCCTGCCATCGGTACGCCGCACACAGCGCGATTCCGTCTGGGTCGGTGCGCCGCGCGACTCGGCGGACTTCCTGCTCCCAGCGCTGCATCCGCGCTTGGTCCCGGTACAGGCGCAGCGCCAGCCAATCGGCATCGACATAGGGCGCTCCGTCAATGTCGACGATGGCCAGGGCAGGGACGCCGGCAACGCTACCGCTTGCCCTGGCCATCGCGTTCCCCGCTCGGCTGGGCTATCGCGCAGCTGGGGGCGATGTTCAGGCCGCGCTTGCACAGACGCGCCAGCAGGCGCATTTGGCGTCGGGCGGAAGGCAGATTCTTGCGGCGACGACGAGAAGATAGACTTGCAACAGGGACGTGGCACGGCATAATAGCCTCCTGTTCGCGTCGGACCGTCACTTTTGCAGGGCGTTGGTCTGACGCGGGTGGGTGCCCCGGTTCGCCGGGGCGTTTTCGTTTGTTGGGCTTGGTTGCGCCCAAACGACATATACATGACGGCAGTACCAAATGGTACCAAAAAGACCTGATACCGTTGGTGATATTAGCCAAATAGACCGTTCAGCAGAAGGCATGCTACCGAGTGCTGTGGTTCGAGGTCGGCGCAATCCCCAGCATCATGCTTTCGCTCTGAGGCTCGCCCGTGCGCGTAAGGCGGCGGACATGAGCGGCGCTGCGCTGTCGCTTGCCGTTGGCATGACCTCCAACACGGCATGGAGCCTTGAGGCCGGCGTTCGTATCCCACGAGTCGATACTGTCGAGAAACTGGCCAAAGTCCTGCACGTATCGCCGTGCATGCTCGCATACGGCATTGAGCAACCGTGTGAACCTGTAGCCGAGTCGCTATCGGCTGGCCTGCCCGCTCGCCTTGCGCAGCTGCGCCAAGAAAGGGTCTTTTCCCATCGGGAGCTTGGCCGGCTGGCGGGCATGTCACACAACTTCGTCCGCAAGACCGAAACAGGCGCCACGGTTCCCACCATCGCCAACGTGGAAGCGCTGGCCCACGCACTGAAAGTCTCGTGCTGCTGGCTGGCCTACGGTGTGGGCGATCGGGATCTACCACCGCGGCGGTCGCGGTCGGCTGTATCGTCGCCCGATCCACGATAACCCCGCAACCGGGTCCGCCTGCGCTGCTGTCGGTCATGGCTCTAGCAAGCGGCCCAAGCCCTGCCAGCAGCGAATCACCCACGGCGCAAGGTCGGCAGCGGTGACACTCTCTGCCGTGCGGGCCTTTTGCCACGGCACGCAATCCCAAGGCACGAGAAACGCCGTCGAGGTCGGGCCGGTGCGAAGCTCTAGGCCAGGAATGCGCCAGCGCCAGCGGCGGCGGCTTGATCTCGGTGGCGCCGCTGATGTTCGGGTACCTCGTCGCGGTAGAAACGCTCGGCGGCGGTCGGTTTCGCTTCTACGACTGCCGACAGTCCACCCGGTAGCATCGCTCGTGCCGCTGGAGCGCCCGCATCGCGGTCTGGACCGCCCGCGCCCCCTGGATCGCCTATGCAGCTGGCCCTCGTGCTTTCGACCGCCCGCACCGCGCTGGACCGCCCGCGCTCGTCATCGGACCTACTGCGCCGCTTTCGACCTTCAGCAATCGGAACAGCGGCATCGAGCCCCGGCCGCGCGCAATAGTCACCGCAGCCCGCGGGCTACCATCGAGCCATGGTACCAGCAGGCAGGCCGTCACCGATCGCCAGGTCGGCTGTCGGCCCTGCCCCCCGCCTGGCGGGCTGGCCTTCCGCATCGCGCGCGAGTATCAGCGACGGGTCAGCGCTTCAATCGAAGACGTTGCGGCTGTCGTACGGAAGCCAAGCGCCTCGCTCCCGCTCGGCGCGAAACCTCGACAAGTATGATGACTTTCCGCTGATGGCTACGAGTGGCGAGCGGCGCCTGCGGCGGCCAGTCGAGTGACGGCGTACGCCGCCGCTCTTTGCTGCTGAACATCCTAAGCGGAGCGGAGAGCCCAGCCCGAAGCGGCCTCAATCGGATGGCGCCCTGTCCTGCCACCCCGACTAGCGTGGTCACGGTCCCGTTGACGGGTACGACTGTGCGAATGGCGAAGTTGCCGGTGTCAGCGACGTAGAGGTAGCCACGTTTTACCAACTACGCCACTGCGGACCCCGCGCGCGCCGAGCTACAGCGGCGCTGTGCAGAGCCGCGAGAGGACCAGCCATGAGCGAGAAACGGCAGCAGCGCCGATGGGCTGGCTAATATCGCCGACCTGAATGCCCCTTTTCTCGCCGACCTGCCCGCCCTCGAGTTCGCGGCCAGGAGACCACCCGCTTGATCTACATCGCCACCGCGCCGATTGCGAGACGAGCGCCGCCAGTAGACCGAGCGTCGGCGCACGTTGAGTGTGCCCCCAAACTTCTGATTGCCAGGTTGCTCGACACTATGAGCGCCTTCGACCCTACATAGCATCACAGCAATGGCAGTCGGGCTGGTTTATCGCTGGACCCCTCCCCGCTGCATTGACCTCGAAGCCCCCCCAGTCGAGCACCCACTCGGGGCAATGGGACACGCCGGAACAGGTAGGATGTCAAGACTGCTGCGACCTTGCCACCGTAGCGACCGTGTAGTGGCAAGTACGCCGATGCAAATAGCTAGTTTAGCTAAGGGCACTGAAACCAATCGCCGTCGGGCCTCTAGTACCGCGGGGGAGGTCGTGCTACTCTTCAATGGAGGGTGCGCTGAGTAATCTGTCGACGCCTCGCTCACTGCACGAGTACGTGCTGAAAGTACCATCGGATCCGTGATGCCAAGCAATCCAAAGAGCGCCGCTAGCCTTGCAGAGGAAGCCAAGATGGCTACCTGCAAACACGCCCTAGACTGCTCCATGTATTCACAGTTTGGCCGCAGTGGTCTTCTGGATATCTGGAAGCAGAAGTATTGCAACGGCAAGTACGAGGACTGCGTTCGCTATCAGCTGACATTAATCGGGGAACCGGTCTCTCCCGCAATGCTGCCCAATGGAAAAATGCTTCGATAACCAGCGAGAATGACCGATCCACAGAGCTACTGGCCTTGGTGGTTGGGATCCCTTGGACTGGCCGGGGTTTCGATCGCTTTCTATCTGGTTACTGGTAGGACGCTGGGCGTTTCCGGCAGTTACGATCGGGTACTGCGCGGCCGGCGGGCGCTGGAAGCAGCTGACAGTGCTGAGCATCTATTGGCCGATCCAGCAGCTATGGAGGCAGCATTGCGCGCGGCCACCGAGGAAGAATTTGGGGCTGATGCGGTGGCGCCTCAGGTAGCGGCGCCTGCGCGGAGCATTTCGACGGCAGTCCTGGTGCGGAAGCGCTGGCTTACCTGGATGCAGCATGTAGTTTTTCTCGGAGGCTTGCTGCTAGGCGGTGGGGTCTCGGCATTGAGCCGTGGGGAGCTTGGTCTGCGCTTTTGCCTGGATGCCGAGTTTGGCCGGTATGTTGGCAGGGGCTGGATTGCCTGGGGCGTACTGTTCGTAGGCGGGATGCTCGCTGGCTTTGGTGCTCGGCTCTCAGGCGGGTGTACGTCTGGCAACGGACTTAGCGGCTGCGGCCGACTCCTGCTACCAAGCCTGGTTGCGACAGCGACTTTCTTCGCTGTCGGGATCGCAACATCTCTGCTGATCCAGGCGAGGGCGTTATGAAAGTCGGGGTGGCACTGGGCGTCGTCGGGGTCGTATTCGGCGTGGTCCTCGGCAACATTGGCTTCGGTAGTTGGGAGCAAGTGCATCGGATGTTCACGCTGCGTGATCCCCGGTTGATTCTGACCTTTGCCGGTGCCGTGGCGTTGTTGATTCCAGTGTATTGGCTACTTCGCCGGCGGCTGTCCAAGGCCCGACCCAGGACTACCTGGCGAACGGTCATTGGGGCCGTCCTGTTTGGCGTCGGCTGGGCGCTAACGGGTGCCTGTCCCAGCATCGTACTGGTGACCTTGGGCGGGGGCTCTGTTCCTGCCATCGCTGTCTTGCTAGGAGTCGTGGCCGGAGTGTTGGCGTATCAGCGAGTGCAAAAGCGCTGGCTGCCCGATGACTCAGCGGCCTGCGACAGCTAGCAGCAGCAGGACCAGCCAGCACTTTGCTTTTGGTTAGCCTCGTGATGCCAGCAGGCGTGTGGCGACGCGGCTAAGGGCCTTGAGGACTTCTCGTTGGTCCATGGTGAGCACGCGCGGTTTGCGGTCGATCACACAGAGCGTACCAGCGGCTGTCCCATCAGCGCCGGTCAGCGGCGCTCCGGCGTAGAAACGGATGCCTGGATCCCCAACGACCAGCGGATTTTCGGCAAACCGAACGTCGCGCTGGGCATCGGGTATCTCCAAGATGTCTCGTTGGTGCACTGCATGAGCGCAGAATGCGTGCTCGCGTGAGATCTGGCTCGCGGCCAGGCCAACGCGGGCCTTGAACCACTGTCGCTGCTCATCCACCAGACTGACGACCGATATTGGTGTCTGGCAGACTATCGAGGCAATGCGTACCAGATCATCAAAGACCCCATCCGGGGGGGTGTCGAGGATCTTGTACCCGCGCAGTGTCTCCATTCGCTGTTTTTCGTTGCCCGGCAATAGCGGCCGTTTACCCGCCAGGAAGCTCATGACCCACGCCTGCATCTGAGCGGGAGCCCAACTCCGGCTGATTGCGCCCTGCGCCCCAACTGTGCTCGCAATCGCATAGCCCTGCTTGGGATCCTCGAACTGGGACAGCAGAATCACTGGGATTTTGGCCAGTTCGGCGCTTTTTGCAAACTTCTCGCACAGCTCCATACAGTCGATTCTCGCCGCTTCATCGGATAGGATGACAAGCTCGGGATGAAGTCGAGCTACCGCTGTCATCACCCCAAGAGTCTGGTCAAGCTGAGTGACCTTGTGATCGATGCCCTCGAGCCTGGCCTTGAGGGCAGTCACATTGTTCGCCCGTGGAGCTACAATAACTATGTGTGACATCTTCGTTTTTTGACCGATCTACTAGCGTAGCGGGGTACCAACCTGCCCTGAAGGTGCCCGATTATCCGAGGGGTTAGTCGGTGCATCATAACACGCGTAGTCCTTGCTGCGTATCCGCAATGCCTGTGCCGCCGGCAGCCATACGGCGTGAGTGTGTGGCGTGGTCGCATGTTCGTGGACCTGACGCGCCTGCAAGAGCGCCGTGCCGAGTCGACCGAGGATGGCCTGCTTCTCGGTGACTTCGTGCATCGATTAAGCGGGCAGGAGGCTGGCGCCGAGCGAGCCCTCCTTTCTCTTAGCTGGTGGCGCTCGGCCCCGATATTTGTGAAAACCGAGCTACTTCGCCCGCAGGACCCTGGTGGACCGGCGATCATTGAGGCGGCGGAGCTGAGCTTGATTCTGGAAGGAATCACGCTGGCCGGGGCGCGCAAGCGTCCGCGGTGGGAACCAATCGAGGGACAGGGCCCGTAGATCCAGAGCCAATAGACCCCTCTGCCGCACGCTCCGCCAGACCCCCCGCGCAACGACCTGCTCGCCGCGTACTTGCCGCGAAAAAAAGAATTCAGAAGCGGTACAAAAAGGACTTGCCAAGCGGCAGTCCTTGAGGCATTAGCCATTCCATGTCGTCGCACCCACCAGCGCTGCTGCCCCGTCGAGGCGGGATGGACATGGCCGGGCTGCGAAGCTATTGCAAGCAGCGCGTGGAGCAAGGCGAAGCAGAGCAGCTGATTGACCCGCTGCTCGACCTCATCGAACAGATGAACGACAGGCTGGTACGTCTGGAGCACCGCGTCGCGCTGCTGCAGCAAGCCCAGTACGGAAGCAAGCGAGAGCGCGTTTCGTCGGGCCAGTTGCAGCTGGCGCTCTTGCAGCTGCCACCTCACGATTCTCTGGTGGAGCTGCCGGGCGACCTCGAAGCGGAGGAGCCCAGGACTCCCAAGCGCAAAAAGAAGCTGCGAACGCCCAGGCACATTCCCCAGTCGATCCCCAGGCGGATGACTCTGAGTGAGCCGCCGGAGGCGAGCAAGTGGTGCACGGACTGCGAGTGCCAAAAGAAGTACATCGGCAGCGAGTACGCCGAGGTGCTTGAATTCAAGCCCGGCGAATTCTTCGCCGAGTGCACCGACCGACGCAAATATGCCTGTCCGAAGTGCCAAAGCGGGGTCGTAATTGGTCCGGGTCCCCACCGGGTGCTGGAGCAGGCGATGCCGGGCCCCGGCCTCCTGGCCGAGGTGGTGGTGCGCAAATACGCCGATCACTGTCCGCTGGAGCGGCAGAGCCGGATTTTCTGCCAGCGCTACGGGATCACCCTGTCGCCTTCGACGCTGGGAGACTGGGTGGGGGGCTCGGCCCGCGTGGTGGAGCCGCTGTACAAGGAACTGCTCAAGCGCGTAGTACAGAGCACCCACCTATCGGTGGATGACACGCCGGTGCGCGTGCTGGATAAGGCCCACGAAAAAGGCATCAAGCGCGGGCATCTGTGGTCGCTGGTGAGCGACGACGCAGTGGTGTATTTCTATACTCCCACCTGGCACGGAGCACCCATGGTGGAATTGCTCAAGGACTTTGACGGAGTCCTGCAGAGCGATGGCTACTCGGGCCTCAACCCGCTGCACCAGAAGCCGCAGCGGGCGCCCAAGCGCGCTGGGTGCTGGGCACACGCGCGGCGAAAGTTTGTGCGGGCGCTGGAGGCCGGCGATGCCAGAGCGGCGATCCCGCTGGCGCTCATTCGGCAGCTATACAAGATCGAGGCCAAGGCCACAGACGAGGGGATGGACAACGCAGCGCGGCTAGCTTTGCGCCAAAGTCAGTCGGTGCCGCTGATGGCGCAGCTGGAGAAGGAACTCCACCGCTTGGGCGCGCAGGCGCCCCCCAAGACGCTGCTCGGACAAGCGGTCGGATATGCCGTGCGCCAGTGGGCGACCTTGCAGACCTTCCTGCACGACGGCGCTGTGCGCATCGACAACAACCACGTCGAGCGAACGCTGCGGCCCATCGGAACCGGAAGGCATAATTGGCTCTTTGGTGGCTCCGATGAGGGTGCGCGCTGGCTGGCCATTCACCAGACGCTGCTGGGCACTTGCCTGCTGCTGGGAATCCGCGACCCGTGGGAGTACCTGCGCGACATCCTGACCAAGCTCGCGCGCGGCTGGCCCCAATCACGCCTGGGCGAGCTACTGCCTGGCCCCTGGCTTGCGGCGCGAACTCCGCAGGCCCAGCCCGCCCCGCCAAGCCCCGCTTAGCTTACTCGGCCCGCCGCCGGTAGCCTGACCTACCTCGCGCGCACATGCAATATGCTCTCGCGCTGGTGCATACGGTTGCAGAAACCCACGCACACCGGGCATAATAAGAATTCGTGCACTCTGGGCCTACAAGCGGTGTCGTGGGGAAGCGGGTAGGGGTTCGCCGGTCGCTGCGCACCAAGTGGACGCTGGCGCTGCTCCTCACCGGTGGTCTGCCGCTATTGCTGTGTGCCTATGCGCTCCTGAGGATTCAGGCGATCGGCCTCGAGGTGGCGGAGCAGGAGCGCGAGCTGGCAATGCTCGACCACATCGCCCAGCTGCTACACGGCACCCTGAGCCGGGCGGCCGATGGGACGCACCGCGTCGGCCTGCTGCTGACCGACGCCCGAATCCGTGACGTCGATGCCCGACTGGCGATCGCCAGCGATGTGATCAATGGCTGTGAGGGGCTGGCCGGAGTCGCGCTGTACCGGCTGGACGGCACACTCCTCGACGCGATGTACCGCACCGATGGCAAGATAGGCGAGCCTCGGCCTATCCCCCCAGAGCGCCTGGAGCGCGAGCTGTTGACCCAAGGCACCACTGGCGCCTGGCGTTCAGCGGCAGCCGACCGCGGCGGCGCTGTCCTGTATTACAGGGAAGCAATTGAGCAAAGTGGAACACCGCGCGCGTTCGCGCTCGGGCTGGTGAGCGCGCAGAGCCTGGGTGAGCAGGCGCAGCGCATCGCCCACGATGCCTGCGGCGACCGGCCCGATTGCATGCTAGTGCTGGACGCTGAACAACGAATCCTCGCCGGCGGTGCCGTAAGTGGTCCTCTGCGCGTCGGCCAAGTGTTGCGCAGCCAGGATATCCTGGCACGCACCGAGCTGACCCCGGCGCTGCTCAGCCAGCCGCTTGGCCTCACCTGGCAGTTTCGCAGCGTCAGCGGCGAGCAGATGATTGGCTCGTTGCGCGTGATGCCCGAGTACGGGTGGATCCTCGCGCTTCGCCGGCCTCTCGCCCAGGTATTCGGGGTGATGCGCGACGTGCAGGCGCTGGTCGTGGGCAGCACCCTGGTGCTGCTGGTGGCTGCGGTGCTGCTCGGCGGTTATATCGCCAGCCGCATTACCCGCCCAATCCAGGCGCTTGTCGAACTGACCCGCGTCTACGCCGCGCGTCAGTTCGCCGAGCGGTCGACAGTTGCGACCAACGACGAGCTGGAGCAGCTCGGCACTGCGCTGACCGACATGGCGCAGGAGCTGGCTGTCAGTGAAAAGGAGATCGCCAGGCGGGCCCAAATTGAGAATGGCCTATCTCGTTTCCTGCCCGAGGCGGTGGCACGCGCGATCGCCGCTGGCGAACAGTCGCTGGCGCTGGGCGGGCAGCGCCGCCAGCTCTCGGTTTTGTTCGCCGATGTCGTAGCCTTTACCCGCTTCGCCGAGTCGGCGGCGCCGGAGCAGGTGGTGGCGCTGCTCAACGAGCTGTTCACGGTGCTTGTCGAGGTGGTGTTCCGCCACGGCGGCATCGTCGACAAGTTCATCGGCGACAGCATGATGGCGATCTTCGGCGCGCCGACGCCGCAGGACGACCACGTCCAGCGGGCGTTGGCCACCGCTGAGGCCATCCACCGCTTCGTCGAGGCTAACGCCCCCGCCTGGAAGATCGCCTATGGCACCGAGCTGCAGATGGCAATCGGCATAAACTGCGGCGAGGCATTGGTCGGCAACCTCGGCAGCGACAAGCGCATGGAGTACACCGCGATCGGCGACGTGGTCAATGTCGCCGCACGGCTGGAGGGGGTGGCGCAGCCGGGTCAGACGTTGGTGACCGCCGAGGTGGCGGCGTTGGCCGGAGGCGATTTCAGCTTCAACTCTTTGGGCGAGCACCCGCTGCGCGGCAAGCGCAAGCCGGTCCAGATCTTCGAGGTCCTATGAAGCGCAGCGACCCCGCGGCCCTGGCTGCCACCGAGCCGCCTCACCCCAGGGTCGGAACCGCCACTACCCAGGCGGCGGTCGGACCGCGATATGAGCCGGAGCCTGTGGCGGGTAGCCGCCTCACAACGACCCTGCTCGACAAGTATCGCATCGATCGCATGCTCGGCGCCGGTGGCTACGGCCAGGTCTACCTGGCCACCCACCTTCAGCTGCGCACGCAGGTGGCGATCAAGTTCCTGCTCTCGCAGTGGGCCAGCCGCCCAATCTTTCGCGAGCGCTTCCGCCGCGAGGCGCGCGCGCTCGCCCTGCTCTCGCACCCCCACATTGTTGGCCTCCACGATTTCGGCGAAGACGCTGGTGAGCTGTTTCTGGTAATGGAGTACGTGCTCGGTGAGCCGCTGAGCGCGCTGGCCCACGTCGTCGGCCTGCCGATGGCGCCAGCGCGGACGGCGGCGCTGATCGATCAGTTGCTGGCAGTGCTGGAGGTGGTGCATGAGCGGGGGATCGTTCATCGAGATCTGAAGCCAGCCAACGTCATGGTCTGCCGCTGGCCCAGCGACGGACGAGACCACGAATTAGGTTACGCCAGCGGCGCCGACCAGATCAAGGTTCTTGACTTCGGCATGGCGCACTTCGAGGATCCCGAGGACTCGCGGCGGCTCACCGAGACTGGCCTAGTGTTTGGCACGCTGCACTATATGTCGCCGGAGCACTGCCGCGGTCAGAACATCGGCCCCCACTCCGACATCTACGCGACGGGGGTGATACTCTACGAGCTGCTCGCCGGGGCGACACCCTTCGACTTGCAGAGTCCCGTCGACATGATGACCCACCACATGTTCGTGACGCCGCCGCCACTCGATCAGGTGGGGACGCGACGGGCGGTGGCGCCGGAGCTGGCGGCGCTGGCGATGTGGGCGCTGGCGAAGAAACCGGAGAAGCGGCCGAGTGCTGCTCAGTTCCGGCAGGCCCTGCGCAGCGCCATGGCGAAGACTGATCCTGTCAGCCAAGCACGGCAGAGCAGCGATGAACGGATTGCTGCCGCAGGGCTGCCGCGGGCCGAGCGCGCGCTCGCCGCGGCCAAGCACCATGTGGCGACCGCGCCCAACCTCGTGGTCGCGGCCGCCGATGGGCCGGCACCGCGGGTGGTCCTGTGGGGCTTCGATGAAGAAGGCGCAGCGACCCTTCAGGCGGCGTTGGCGGTCAACCACATGGAGGGCGTGCGCTGGCCGCCGGGACAGCCGCCGCCGGCGCAGCTCGACGGCCAGCCGGTGCGCGGAGTGGTGCTGCCCGACAGGGGCCACACAGCCGAGCGGGTGGCGTCGCTGCGCCGGAGTGACGTCTGCCGGAAACTTCCGGTGATGGTGGTGCAGGTGGCGCAGTCAGCGACCATCCCAGAACTCATCCGCGCTGGCGCCTCCGACGTTGCGCTGACGAGCACAGAGGCTGGCGACATCTGCCGCAAGATCTGGCGGATGGTGCGCAAAGGACGATAGGGAGGAGTGATGCGTGACTGCCGCGTGATTCTATCCCTGGTGACCGCGGTTGTCGTGGCTGGGGTGGGCGCCCTCGCGCAGGCCGCCCTGAACGGCGCGGCGGCGGCCACGCCGTCGGCGGCCGGGCTACGCGACTATACCGTGCAGGTGGGCGATAGTTGCGGGCATATCGCCAAGCGCCTGTATGGAAGCTCGCATCGCGTCGACCTGATTCATGAGTATAACGAGCTCGGCCCGCCTCCCCACAAGCTGCGGCCCGGACTGGTGCTGCGGTTGCCGATCAAGGCCGGCACCGGCTCGCTCGAGCCGAACGCGCGCCTGAGTTTCGTCCGCAATCAGGTCGAGGCCTACACGCCCAACTATCACCGCGGCCAGGCTGGGGAGGCGCTGGTGCAGGGCAACCGCGTCGGCACGCTCGCCACTTCCTCAGCGGAAATCGCATTCGTCAACGAGACCCGGATGCAGCTTGGCGAGCACAGCATGATCGTCATTTTCGGCGACAGCGCGCAGGCCCCGGGACGCCACCGGCGCACCGCAGGCAGCGACGATGCGATGCTACTCCGGGGCACGCTGCGCGCCCACTTGGCCGAGTTGTCGGGGCCGAACTCGGAGCCGCGGCCGATCCGGGTAACCACGCCGGGTGCCGCGGTCGAGCTGCCGGTCAAGGGCAGCGAGGTGCACCTCGACGTGGACGGGGGGGCGACGACTCGGCTGTCAGTCCTGCGCGGGCGTTCGGCATTGGCCTCGGCGGGGCGCAAGGTGCAGGTGCCGGCGGGATTCGGCAGCCGCGCCGACAAAGGCAAGGCGCCGACGACGCCGCGGCCGCTGCCGGGCGCGCCCAGCTGGAATCCGGCACCGCCGCAGCTCCTGCTCGGGCGCGGCGGCCAGATTACGGCGGAGCTGCGCTACGCGGCGGGCGTCGGTCCGCCGGTCGCGGCCTGGCACCGTCAGATGGCGCGCGACGCTAACTTCAACGACTTGATTGAGGACGTGCAGGCCCCTGCCGACTCGCTGACCTGGACGCTGCGCAAGTTGCCGGAGGGCGAGCTGTATGCACGCGTCAGCGGCATCGACGGTGATCATTTCGAGGGACCTGCGAGCCTGCCTGCGCGCATCCGAGCGGCGGTGGTCGGGCAGCTGCCGGCCGGCCCCGGTGCGACCGCGGTCGTGGTGGCGCCACATGGTCTGCTCTGTAGCCTCGATGGCGCCACCCTAGCCGAGGGCAGGCGGGCGGCGCTGGCGCCGGCCCGCGATCACCTTGTGCGCTGCAGCATGCCGACGGAGCCGTCGGCCGCCGCGGAGCTGACGATTGCGACACAGGATAGCGGCCCGCTGCTGGTCGAGCTACAGTCCGCACAGACGCGCTGGACGGCGAACGCGGGCGAGCGGGAAGTGCGCTTCCGCCTCACCGATAACGCCAGTACGCCGGTCGCGGTGCCGTTAACGGAGCTTGTGCTCAACGCCGCGCCCGGAGTCGAGGTCGCGCCGCTGACCAGCGGAGCCGCCGGCGAATATCGCACCGAGGTACGCTGGTCGGCTGCGGTGGCGGAGCTCGGATTGGCCGTGCAACTGCGCGGGGTCAAGCTGGCTGCGGTGCCGTTGCCGCTCGATTCCCGAGACTCCGAGCCGCCGCCGGCCCGTCCGGCCGCGCCGCCGGCGATGCTGACGCCGGCCGCGCCGCTGGCGCCGCGCATCAGCTGGCAGTTTGCCGCGGCGGGCGCGGTGCTACTCAACCAGGATGTAAATGGCGTCGGGGGTCTCCTGGATCTGGGGCCACGCTTCCGGCTCCCTTTTGGCTGGCTCGCTCTCACTCTGCGGGCGGGCGTTGAGCAGCACCTGGCCCCACGGCAGGCGCCGTTCCTCGTCAATCTCGGGGCAGCGCTCATGTTCGTCATCGGGCAGCCGACGTGGCGGCTGACGCCGTATCTGGGGCCTTGGACTCAGGTCATGCTGCAGTCAACCCCACTGCCGAGCGGCGCCTATACACTGGAGCAGCCTCAGGCCGGACTGGTCCTCGGAGGGCTGGCCGGAGCGCAGCTACGCTTGTGGCGCGGCGGTCTGTTTGCCGAGGTCGGGTACCGCCACATCCTTTACCAGCCAACGTCGACTGCGATCACGGCGTGGAACACCGCGCTGGTGCTGCTCGGATATCGGTTCCTGACCAACTGACGATCTACCTTCTGTGTAAATTCGGCTCGACTTATCGTCCCGTCGCGGACTAGGTGCCAAAGCCGGAACATGTGCTTGGCTTGCCGATACAGCGCCGCCCCGACCTCCTTGGCCGGTTGTCCCCATTGCTGTACCCCCAGAAAGTCTCGCATCAGATGCGCCCAGCACATCTGCCTCTGTCCCAGCGGCAGATAACTGTAGACACATTATCGGTCGGTGGTAAGGATTCCCTTCTACAGGGCTCCCAGCCGTTCCTTAAGGACGGCCCGACTGCGGTGCCGCCGGCTTGCGAAGTACGTCAGATGCGGCAGGGTCACTACCCACATCCAGACTTTGCGCCCGCGCTCCCGCCAGCTGGTCTCATCGGCGTGCGCGCCGGGTGCCGTAGCGCCATAGCTCACGCTTCATCTGCGGCGCGTTCATTTCGCATCCGGAGTCGACACGCATGGTCGATCCGCGCTGGGCGCTCCACTGCACCTTGGACAAGTCGAGCGTAGAGGCGTGGGCGCGTCCCGCTCGGCGCGTCGTCTGACGTCGATCAATCCTGTGGGCCCCAAGGCTGCACCGGGCGGCCGCCACGCCGAGCGGGTCTGCTCGCGACGGCTGATGAACAAGCTCTAAGCCCGGCGCAGCGTTCGTCTCGAAGACCAGCCATCCGAACTGTAGGGGGGGTAGGGGGGAGGAGGCAATCGTGGGCCGGCGGGTGTGCCTTCCGCACCATCCACGCATCGGGTGAAGCAAATCACCATGGGGCCGGATATCCCCAGCGGGCGGGATGGTTCATGGCACGGAGGATGCTACGTGCTAAGGGCTGACAAAAGAATTGATTGCGCGCCTGCTCAGTCCAGGCCTGGCAGTGCGGGATTTCACACCCAGGCCAAGGGGCCCGCGGATTCGCACCATGGAGGATGTTATCGTGAGCTTATCGAGGAGAGTTCGCCGTCTGGGAGCGGTTTGGGCCGCCCTGGCAACCACGCTGGTGTTCGGCACAGAAGCATCGGCTCAAACCATGATCAACAGCGGCTTCGCGGTCAACCGCTACGAACCCACAGCAGCGGGCGAGTGGTCCTTTTGGGTAGATCACCCATGGTACTCCTCGACTCGTTACTTTGCCGCCGGCGTTACCTTAAACTATGGTCACAATCCGCTCTTGTTTGGCAGCGTCGATCCGAACGGCGCGTTTACACAAACCCAGGCCGTCATCGAGCACCAGCTTCTGGGCCACGTGGATCTGGCCGGCTCATTTCTGGATCGTGTCCTTATCACGGCCAGCCTTCCCGTGACCCTGCTGGAGCGCGGGACTCCGGCGGCCGGCGTGTCGCCAACCGACGGGGTAGCCGTCGGCGACCCGCGGCTCGGCCTGTGGGTCCGCCTTTTTGGCCAACCATACCGCTCCGCCATCGCGATGAGCCTGGGCGCCAATCTTTGGCTTCCGCTACGCGGCCTTGGAGCGACCGACGGAGTCTCCGATAAATCCAGCGACGCGGGCGTGCGCGTCCTGCCCAAGCTGAGCCTGGGCGGCCTGTCGCACCATGTAATGTGGTCGTTCACCGCGGGGTTCCTCTACCGCCCGCCGGCGAAGCTGGGATCGGGCATTACCGACTCTGGGTCGACGGTCGGCTCGGAGCTTCAGCTGGGTGCCGCTTTGGCCTATGCCGATTCTGAGCGCCGCTTCGCCGTCGGCCCGGAAGCGCAGCTTGCCACGGTCGTCCTGGGCGCGGATGCGGCGCGGCCGTTCGCACGCGACTTTACCTCGCTGGAGATACTGCTCGGCTTCCACTATAATATTGCCCGCATCCTGCAGCTTGGCGTCGGTGGCGGCCTCGGCGTCCTGCGTACGCCGGGGACTCCGGATGGGCGGTTCTTGCTGCGCCTGGCCTACGCGCCCTGGCCCCGTCCGACCGCAGCGCCCGAGCCTGACCGTGATCGTGATGGAATCATCGATCGAATCGACATCTGTCCCGATGTACACAAGGGCAGCCGCCCCGACCCCGAGCGACTCGGGTGCCCAGTGGGGGACCAAGATCGCGATGGCGTGCTCGATCCGGATGACATCTGCCCGGATACGCCCCAGGGCGATCGGCCGGACCCGGCGCGGCGCGGCTGCCCGCTAGGTGACCGGGATGGCGATGGGGTCCTGGATCCGGAGGATCTGTGCCCAGATGTCGCCCGGGGTCCCAAGCCCGACCCCCACCGACTCGGCTGTCCGGCTGGCGACCGCGATCGCGATGGGGTGGTCGATCACGAAGACCTGTGCCCCGAGGTCGCCATGGGACCCAAGCCCAATCCGCAGAGGCTGGGCTGCCCGGCCGGCGACCGCGATAAGGACACCGTGGTTGATCCCGAGGATGCTTGCCCGGATCAGCCAGGGGCGCCCCACGTCGACCCGAAGAAGAATGGCTGTCCTTCGCTGGTCGTGGTGCAAGACGGCAAGCTGCAGATCCTGGAGCCGGTCTTTTTCGCCACCAACAAGGACGTCATCCTGCAGCGGAGCTTCCTGGTCCTACAGGCGGTAGCCGACGCGCTAAAGGCATCCCCCGAGCTCAAGCGGCTTGGCATCGAAGGCTACACCGATAACCGAGGCAAAGCCGAGTACAATCGCGGGCTCTCAGATCGCCGGGCCAAGAGCGTCATGAAGTGGCTCGTCGAGCAGGGTGGCATCGCGGCCAGCCGGCTGGAGGCCAAAGGCTTTGGCCCGGATCGTCCCATCGATGACAACAATTCGGCCAAAGGCCGAGAGAAAAACCGCCGTGTCGAGTTTGTCATCCTCGATCCGGCGCAGCCAGCCGGCATCAAGACCCAGGCGGCTGGGAACGTCGCCGTGCCCGCCTCGCCTGACCAGAGCGACGGCGAAAAGACGTCTCGGCGAGGCAAGCACCACCGTCGGTAGCCAGGGGGGCGACCGGGGAAGCAGCCGGGCGCACCGCCAAAGGGTGTGCCCGGCGATCCAGCAGACCGCACATGGCAGCATGGGGCTTTCGATGAAGGCTCTTATGGAAACCAGAAGGAGGGACCCGCCAATAGGGCGCATATGTGTTGCAGGAAGCCATTCAGTTGAATCCGACCTGAACATTCTACGATCTGAGCACTTACGTTGGGAGGGACTTATGTCAAGACGCAACTCACCGCGCGCGCGCTGGACGCTGGGTCTGGCGCTCGCCGCAACCGCCTTTAGCGCCGCCATCACGCCGCCTCCGGCCAGAGCGGCTCCGGTGCTTCGCTTTACCACAGACGAGCACGGCGACTTCGCCGTGTTCGGCAACACGCTGGCACATGATTGCCGTGGCGGCCCTGTTCCAATTCCCGCGGTCGGCAGCGTCGGCGCCTGCGGCGCCAATACGACCGATAGCGCCGTGGATGTCTTCTGGCGCTCGGACTCGCCAGTGGTCGGCCAGGCCGAGGCCAATACCAACATCACGCCAGCTCAGGCGCGCAGCCAGGCGCTCCTCGCGCTGCCTGCCGGGGCAACGGTCGTCTATGCACGCCTATATTGGTCCGGTCAGCTGCCGATGGGGGCGACCCAGGTTCTTTTCGAGCGTCCCGGTAGCTTTTCGCAGACCTTGACCCGCGATCCGGTCCGCGGCACCGTCACGGCTGATAATGGCGGTGGCAAGCCGATGTTCAGCTCTACCGTGGATGTCACCACGCTGATCCAGCAATACGGTCCTGGTGTCTACCGGGTCGGAGCGCTGCAGCAGGACGACTACCGCAATGTGAACGACAGTGTGCTGTTTGCCGGCTGGCACGTCGTGATCTTCTATCGCCTCAACTCGCAGCCGACGCGGAACCTGTCGCTATTCGACGGGTTCGATGTCGTCAACAACAACACGCAGACCGCGACCATCAACGGCTTCCTGGTCCCCAACGCCGGCTTTGATGCCAAGCTCGCGGCCATCGCGTACGAGGGTGACGTCGACATCACTGGCGACCAACTGCTGTTCAACGGCGTCGCCGTGTCCGATACGTTAAACCCGGCCAACAACTTCTTCAACGCCACCCGCGGCTACCTGGGTACGGCGGTGACCGTACAACGAGACCTGCCGCAATATAGCGGCGCCCCCGGCAGCATGAACGGTTTGGACATAGATGTCGTCGATGTCACGGCGCGGCTCACAGCCGGCGCTCAGTCGGCGACGATCGCCGCCACGAGCACTGGGGATGTGTTCTTTCTCAGCACATTCGCGACCTCGATCTCGACCCTCAAGCCGGTCTTCTCGGATACCAACAAGACCTTCAAGAACCTCACCCGCAATGACGGCTCGGTTAAGCCCGGTGACACCGTGGAGTATACGATCGTCACTTCGAACAGCGGCACTGACACGGGTATCAACGTGACGGTACGCGACCCCCTCCCGGCGCAAGTGACCTACCTGCCGGGCAGCCTGAACATCGATGGTGTAGCCAAGACGGACCAGACGGGCGATGATCAGGCCGAGCTCGTGACCATGGGCGCCCAACAGACCATCATCGCCCGCATCGGACCCGGCGCCAACGCGACCACCGGCGGCACCATCAAGGTCGGAGACCCGCCAAGTACCATCAGGTTTCGAGTGACTGTCAACGGCGCAATCACCGGCCTGGTGCGTAACCAGGCCAGCGTCGCGGCGGCCGGACAAGTGGCGACATCGCAAGGCCTTAGCACCTCGGCGAACTGGAACTCCGGTAACGGAAAAGATCCAAACGTTCCGACGGATCTAGTAGTCGGTGACCCGACTGACTTGCAGGTGACCGTCAAGGACAACCTCAACGGTCAGCTCCCGGTGCCCGGAGTGCCCATTATCGTGACGGTGGACATCAAGAACCTAGGTCCGCGCGATGTCACCAACGGTTCGGTGATAGCGCAGCTGCCGCAGCTGCCGCCGGGGGCGGTGATCACCTGGACGTGCGCGCCAATGGGCGGCGGCGTGTGCCCGGCGGCGACAGGCATGGGTCCGATTGACACAAACAACCTGAACCTGCCCAGCGGTGCCAACATCACCTACACCATCACCATCCCCAATCCCGTGATGACCCCGGTGCTCAACCCGGTGGTCTTGGTGACTGTGCAGCCGCCGCCGAGCATCCCGGATATCAAGCAGGCCAACAACACCGCCTCCACCGGCGTGTCTGACCTGTCGATTACGGTGAAGGACAACCTGAATGGCATGGCGGTGATGCCGAACATGCCGTCGAGCTTCACGGTCACGGTAGGCAACAAGGGGCCGAGCGCCGCGCAAGACATCGTACTTAGCGACGTGCTGCCGCCCGGAGTCAACCCGGCCACGGTCACCTGGACGTGCATGGCAGTCGGAAACGCGATCTGCCCAGCCGCTATGGGAACGGGCAGCCTGCCGGCCAACGGAGGCTCGGTTCCGCAGAACGGCCAGCTGGTCTACACTGTCAACGTGCCTGGCCAGGCGATGCCGCAGGCCGCCAACTTCTATTATCAGGTGGGTGTCGCGGCGCCGAGTCCGCTGGTCGATCCGATCTTGAGCAATAACAGCGCCTCGACGGCGAAGGCCGACCTGGCGGTAGCCGTCACCAACAACCTGGGGGGCAAGCCACCCCTCTCCAATATGCCAGTCACTTACACGCTCGACGTCAGCAACGCGGGTCCGAACACCGTCACCAACGCTCAGCTCAGCACCACGCTGCCGCAGGGGCTCGCTAACCCGATGTGGACCTGTGTGGCGACTGGCGGTGCGATGTGTCCTGCCACCAGCGGCACCGGCACGCCGCCTGCCCAGACGACGCTGCCTCCGGGAGGCAAGCTGACCTACACCGTCATGGGTACGGCGCCGACGATGCCGGCTCTGCCGTGGGCGTTTGTCACGACCATCACGCCCCCAGGGAATGTGTCCGATCCCAACAGTAACAATAACACCGCCAGTTCCATCATCGCGGGCCAGGAAAATGGCGATCTCTCGATCCAAATCACCAAGACGCCCGATATGGCGCAGGTCGGCCAACCCACCACATACACTGCGCTTGTCAACAACACCGGCCCGGATACCATCACCAATCCCACCGTCGTGCTCAACCTGCCGCCGGGCGCCATGATCCTGATGGCGCCAGCCGGGATGGGCTGGACCTGCACCAACAGCGGCAGCACCTATACCTGCATGCAGCCCACCGCCCCGCCTGGCATGCTCCCCGCGCTGGTTGCCCAAATCGTCACTCCCGCCCCGCCATCGCAGGGCGGACCTGGTAGCACGGTCGTTGGCATTGTCGGCGCCCCGCGCTTGGTTGATCCGAACCCGAGCAACAACACCGCCGTGGTCGACCCGACGGGTTCACCGATCACCACCGCTGATCTGGATCTGCACATCACCAAGAATCCGACTCCGTCGACTCTTGGGCAGGTTACCACCTACACACTGCAACTGGACAACAACGGACCGGGCACCGCTATGTCGCCGACGCTGAACTTCACCCTGCCTCCGAACAGCATCGTCACGTCCTTCATGCCTGGCCCCGGGTGGAGCTGCGTCCAGAGCGGTCTGTCCTTCACCTGCATCCGACAGGATCTGGCACCGGGCAGCGCCCCGCCGGTGATCATCCAGGCGATCACTCCGCCTCCTCCCGATGGCTCGCAGAATGCCGGCGCGGTCGCCGGGACCGTTACGGCAGTGCAGCTTAGCGATCCCAACCCGCTCAACAACTCGGCCGTCGTCGCGGCTGGAAATCCGGCGGCCACGGGCACGGATCTAGCCGTCCGGCTGACTCGTGATCCGGCCGTCCCCACCGAAGGAGATGTGGTGACCTATACCCTTCAGGCTACGAACAAAGGCCCAGACGCTGCCAACAACGTCGTGGTCTCGCTAAGCGTGCCGCCGGGAGCCGAAATCCTTCAGCCGGCGATGGGTGACGGCTGGACGTGCTCACAGAGTCTGAGTACCTTCGTCTGCACGCGCCCCGCGCTGGCGGTGGGAGACGCACCTCCGGTGACGGTCAAGGTTCGGCTGGGCGCGCAGGGCGACAACAGCATCCTACCGGGCATCGGCGGCGCGACGGCGACCATTAATGCGGATGGCAACAGCGACCCGAACCCGGCCGACAACATCGCGACGCTCGACGGCCAGCTGTACAAGTTGGAGGGCGGCGGCCTGGGCTGCTCGGCTGCCCCGGGCGGAGGCGCCAGCGCTGGCTCTGTTATCGCTTTGCTGCTTGCGGTCGCCCTCGTGCGAAGGCGTCGGCGGTCGTCACAGATCGCAGAAGAGTGCGTGAACTAGCTCAAGCCGCTCTCTAGGAAGCCTCTGCTGAGACTGGCCCAAACCCCACTCACCCCGGCGGCCTGTAGCACAGACACCCCGTCGAGTTCGTCATGATCGCGGGTCGTTAGCGCCTGAACCGCCGTGCCGCTCGGCCGGCGGGCACACCTCCCCCTACCCAGAGCGACCCTGGTGCCGCCAGCCGCTGGACTATCACCGGGCTCAGCCGCATACCCGTGGCTGGCTCTCAAGGCCCCCGACTCGCAACGTCAGGGGGCTACGCTCTTCGGCGGCGGCGGTGAGGCATCCTTCAGCTTCCGTCGGTTCGGTTCATGCCAGGCAAGCAAGCGCTCCATTGAATCACCATCGGGCGGGCCGGCCGCTTCAGGCGAACGCGCGTTGTAGTGCTAGCTCGGGCCTCAGCGCTCCGTTTCCAAACTAACGTACCGCCCAGCAGACCACCCCGCCACGAGGGCCGGGATATCTGACTGAAGGCCCGGCAACGTCTCTGCCTCAGCCAAGCCGCGTTCCTTTCGTCTCCGAGACCCATCAGAGAGCAGGTGCCCGATCTCCGAGGACGCGCGGAAACGCTGATCGGAATCGACGCTTCTGCGGCCGGCTCCGCCTGTGTTACCATCCAGGCATGCTTCGCCTGACCATACGCATTGCCGACCGAAGTACGCCCCTAGTCCTCACAGTGTCACCAAGTGTCGCACTGCTGATTGGGCGGGACCCCGCTCCGAGCCGGCTAAGGACAGAGCTTCCGGCGATTAAGCGTGTTGCCGATCAAGTCTTGGGTGCCGGGCCCGCTGCGGACACGCGGCAGCGCTTGGAGCTCGTTCGCATCGACTCGCAGCAGGTTTCTGCCAACCACCTACTCGTCGTCCAGTCGGCCAGCTCCGCTGGTCTCGCAGGTGGGGTGTCGCTATGGGATCTGGGGAGCCGCAATGGCTCTTCGGTACGCCTGGTTCCAGGCGAAGAGATCCGCGTTCCGTCCGCGTCCGCCGTCTGCGTGGAACTGGCCAGCGGAGCCGAGCCCGATGAGGCCCAATTCGCATGGATCCGTCAACCCGAGTGGTCCACCGAGAAAGACTTCAGCCGTGCCGTCGCGGCTGCGCTCTCCGAGTGGCTCTCGCGGACCCAAGTGCAGCTCAAGATCGAGGTCGGGCCGCTCACCATGGCAGAACTGGACGGCAGCAGCTTTCTACTAGCCGATGGTAGTGAGCTGCATCTAGTAGTGGCTCAGCCGGGAGGTACACAGGAGCACCGGATTCGGTCCGTATGTGATCGTGTGCGCAGCTACGTTCATGAGCAGAACGTGCTGTATGAACAGCTACAGCACCGTGTTGACGGTATGATCGTCGCATCGCGCAGCTCGCGGGAGGTTCTTGGTCAAATCGCCGAAGCTGCGGCCCGCAGTCTGCGCACCATCTTGATCGGGCCTACCGGTGTCGGGAAAGAGTGGCTGGCGCGCTGTTATCATCGCTACTCGCCACGCCAGAATGGGCCGTTTGCGACCCTGAACTGCGCGCTACTGGACCGAGAGCTACTTTATGCGCAGATCTTTGGTGCGCGCAAAGGCTCATTCACCGGCGCAACTACAGATGTGATCGGCGTTGTCGAAGCAGCGAACGGGGGGACTCTATTCTTGGATGAGCTGGGTGAGATGCCCATGGATGTCCAGAAGTCGCTGCTGCGATTCCTCGATTCCCGCGGCGAGTATCGCCGGCTTGGTGAGCCGCATGAACGGCGCGTCGACATTCAGATCGTCTGTGCCACCAACGTCTCGATCGATGACCCAGTCCATAGGCAAAATCGATTCCGCGAAGACCTATGGTACCGCCTCTCGTCCGTCGTAGTCCAAGTCCCGCCGCTGTGCCACCGCAGTGAAGACATCTTGGCTTTCCTTCGTAGCCGGCTGTTGCAGCCGAACTTGAGTGTGGCTGATGCGCTCGATCCACAGGCTCTGGAACTCATACTGAAAGATTCCTGGCCAGGTAACTTCCGCGAGCTCGGACACTTCATCGATCGTCTGCCGCTGGTCGAGCAACCGCACAGTATTGACCGTGCTACATGTGCAAGGATGCGCGCTCAGGGAAAGAGCAGCCCGCAGGTCAGCGAAGCCGACGATTCCTCCGCCCGACAGGAACTACGCAGCCCGCCAGCGCCGCTCGGCTCTCAGTCCGCCCAACAACGCCTGCTGGAGACTCGGCTCAACTGGCGGGACATCGCCAGCACGGCAGTCTCAGCCTTCCTGGAGGATAACGAGCAGGCTGCCATGACATGGGGCCAGCTTCAGGAACTCGTTGAAAGCTACCTCAAGCCTATTTTTGTGGCAAGGGTGGCAGCCATCGATCATGAGTTGGACGCTGGCAAGCCGGTGAACTACTCGGCCATTGCCCGGCGGATAAATGTTGCTGACGGTACTACGATCAAGCTGCAGCTTAGTCGCTATAAAGAGCGGTTTCACGGTAAAGCCTCGCCCAACCCGTAGTGACAGGCAGCACGAAGCTACGCTAGCACCAAACGTCCGGACACCCCGTCGAGGGAACGTTGACACCTGCCGATTTTGGACGAGCAACTTTTTTATCTAAGGCGAGCAGCAGCTTGCGATTTTCTAGCCAGGGGATGCGCACTGGGTCGGCGTTGGCGTGGCGGATCAGCGCCTCCCACAGCGGGCGCAAGCGCTTGACGCGCAGCACGACCAGCAGGCGATCTGTCCCCAGCAGGTACAGTTCCGCCGGGATGCAAAGGAAGTAGCGACGCAGGGTCCGAGGGTGGGCATGCAGGAAACCATTGCCCAGGCGGCGACCCAAGCGTTCCAAGGCATCGGTGGCCAGGCCACAAATCCAGGCGTACAGAGGCAGCGTTACCTCCTTTCCATCCCGTCCAAGATCGACGAAGCGCTGGTCGGCTACCTCACCCGCGACCAGATGCAAGCCGTCCTGGATGCGCCCGACCCCAGCCGCCGCGATGGCGTGCGCGACCGTGCGATGCTTCACCTGACCTTCTCTGCTGGGCTGCGCGTCTCGGAGCTGACCGGCCTACGCCTCGATGAGGTGCTTTTCAAACCGCAGCCCGCCGTCCACGTCCGCGGCAAGGGCCGAAGGGAGCGTGTCTTGCCTCTCTGGAAGACGACCACCGTCGCCCTGCGAGCCTGGCTGGCGGTGCGCAGTGCTCCCGCCTGCTTAGAGCTATTTCTCAATGCGCGCGGGGCGCCTCTGTCCAGAGACGGCTTCGCACATATCCTCTCCAAACACGTCGCCACGGCCACCATTACGATGCCATCGCTGAGTACCAAACGCATCTCGCCACACGTGCTGCGCCACACCTGCGCCATGGACATCCTGCAAGCTACGCATGACATCCGAAAGGTCGCGCTCTGGCTCGGCCACTCCAGCGTGCAGACCACCGAGATCTATGTCCGCGCCGACCCCACCGAGAAGCTTGAGGCCATCGAAGCCGTGCTGCCGCCTGGACTCTGCCGGGGTCGCTTTCGCGCCTCAGACGAATTGATTGCGTCGCTGATCTCTCCTCGAACAGGCTCATGATTATGCCGAGCCGCTGCCAGTAACTCCTACTCGGTGGTGCAATCGCAGCGTCTCTTAACTCCACATAAAATTGGACTCGGCATAAGTCTGGAAGCCAAAGCTGGCCCCGGCGCCCTTCATGCAGTGCCCCAGACGCTCCACGGGCTCGAACTCGCCCCGAGCCAAGGCCTCCAGCGTCGTGATGACATCCTGCCTGCGGTGCTGCAGAAACTCGGCCCAGCCGACACTCCATAGTCTGCTGCTGCTTGCTCTGCGAGCAGCACGGTACAGGCGAGCAAGCCATGCGTTCGGCCCGTGGCGACTATGCCTTGTTTTTGGCGTCGATCCGTTCCGCGGCTATGCGAGCCGGCGAACCGACGGCGCCGTTCCCAACCAAATACCGCAAGCCTTCGCGCAATGGAGAAACCCCCATGCGACGAAGAGAACCTGCCCGAGTCCTCGGGCCCTACACAGAGGATGGACTATGGCGAATTATCGAGATCGACGCCAGAGGTGCGAAATCCGCCCGATCGTGACCGCGCGATCCGCCTGAAGGTGACCGCGAAATCCGCCTGAAGGTGACCGCGAAATCCGCCTGAAGGTGACCGCCGAATCCGGGCATGGTGACCGGACTCAGCAGAACACCTAATTCTGAGGTCCGGTTCGCTTGCGAAGTGGCAGCAAGGTCCCTACTGCTCTGGTCTCCCCAAGGAGTCCAGATGCCCGCAGAGAGACTTTGTATGCGACACACTCGAGAGATTCTTCGTCACAAGTGGCTGCTTGCCCTGAGCCACCGCGCCATCCGCGACGCGCTGGGCACCAGCCACGGAACCGTTTGCAACACGCTGCAGCGCGCCGAAAAGGCAGCCCTGGACTGGGCCGCCGTGGAGGCGCTCTCCGACGTAGAACTGGAGGCCCGTCTATACCCGCCACCGCCGCCGGCAGGAACGCTCCGGCCGGAGCCAGACTGGCCCAAGCTGCACCTGGAGCTGCGGAAAAAGGGCGTCACCGTCGAGCTTCTTTATCAGGAGTACCAGGCGCACTCGCCCGACGGTCTTCGTCGCACCGCCTTCTGTGAACATTACCGACTCTGGGTCGCGGCGCGCGGCCCGGTCATGCGGCAGACGCACCGGGCGGGCGATAAGCTGTTTGTCGACTACGCCGGCCACAAGGCCGTGTACACCAATCCGCAGTCCGGGCAGCCGGTGCAGTGCGAGCTGTTTGTCGCGACGCTGGGCGCCTCCAATTTCACGTATGCCGAGGCCAGTGCGTCGCAGAAGATTCCTGATTTTCTGGCTTCGCAGGTCCGCGCGCTGGCTTTTTTCGGCGGGGTGCCGTGCGCGGTGGTCAGCGACCAGCTCAAGAGCGCCGTCACCGTCCACTGTCGCTACGAGCCAGGAATGAACACGGCCTACGTAGACTTCGCGCGGCACTACGACACGGCGCTGATGCCGGCCCGGCCGCGCCGACCCAAAGACAAGGCCAAAGTCGAAGTGGCCGTGCAGGTCGCAGAGCGATGGGTGCTGGCGCGTCTGCGCAACGTACAGAGCTTCAGCCTGGCAGAGCTCAATGGGAATATCCGAGCGCGGCTCGACGAGATGAACGACCGTCCTATGCGCGCGTATCACAAGAGTCGCCGGCAGCTCTTCGAGGAGCTGGACCGCCCGGCGCTGCGCCCCCTGCCGCAGACGCCCTACCAGTACGCGCAGTGGAAAAAAGCCCGGGTCAACATCGACTGTCACGTCGAGCTTTGCGGGCATTATTACTCCGCTCCGTACACGCTGCTGCAGCAGTTGGTCGAGCTGTGCTACACGGAGAGCACCGTAGAAATCCTGCACGACGGGAAACGGGTCGCCCTGCATCGCAGAGGCTACGAGCGCGGTCGCCATACGACGGTGGCCGAGCACCTGCCGCAAGGCCACCAGGAGCATCTGAAGTGGTCTGCCGAGCGATTGCTGCAGTGGGCTGGGACGATAGGGCCGATGACCGAGGCGCTGGCCGACCGCATCCTGGTCAGTCACGCTCATCCCGAGCAGGGGTATCGCTCGTGCCTGGGGCTTTTGCGTCTGAGCAAGCAGTATGGCAAGGAGCGACTGGAGGCAGCGTGCCAGCGCGCGCTGTGGACCGGCGCTGTGTACTACCGCTCCGTAAAGAATATCCTGGAGCACAACCTGGACCGGGCACCCAGCTTCGATGACTCCCAGACGCGGGCGGCCTCCGTCGCTGTGCACGAAAATGTACGCGGCCCAGAGTATTACAACTGACTGCCAAAGGAGTCCGGACAGAAGCGCCCAAACAACTGCCGTACATCGTCGGACAGAGTCGCGAAAGTACGAAATAGAAAGTGGAAAAAGGAGACCTATGCTCACGCAACAAACGCTCGAACAACTGCAGTCGCTCAACCTGACGGAAATGGCCCGGGCCTGGCAGCAACAACAGCAGGACCCCACCGCGGCCGAGCTGAGCTTCGACGAGCGCTTCGGCCAGCTGGTCGACGCGCAGCACCTGGGGCAGCATAACAAGCGCCTTTTGCGGCTGCTCACCGAGGCCAAGCTCCGTCTGCCCACCGCCTGCGTGGAGGACATCCGGCCGGCCCCGGGACGCGAGCTGGATAAGGGGCTGATTCGCCAGCTGAGTACCGGCCGTTTCATCGCAGACAAGCGCGGAATCCTGGTGGTCGGAGCGACGGGCACGGGCAAGACCTACCTGGCCTGTGCTTTTGGGCAGCAGGCCTGCCGGCTGGGCTTCCGCGTCCGCTACTACCGAACTTGTCGCCTGCTGGACGAGCTGCAGCTGGCCCGGCTCGACGGCAGCTATGCGCGACTGCTAGGACGGCTGGCCCGCATCGAGGTGCTCATCCTGGATGACTTCCTGATGTCGCCGCCCACCGAGGCCCAGCGCCGGGATTTGCTGGAGGTACTGGAAGATCGCTACGGCCTGCGCTCGACGATCACCACCAGCCAATTTCCCGTCGAGTCCTGGCATGCCCAGGTCGGCGACCCGACGCTGGCCGACGCGCTACTGGATCGCCTGATCCACAACGCCTACCGATTCATGCTAAAGGGACCTTCAGGCCGAAAGGACGAAATGAAACAAGCCTCCGAAACCACCTAACCCAAGACCTGGCCGTCGCTTCGCTCCGAACCGGACTGGACTGCGGTCACCTTCAGGCGGATTTAGCGGTCACCTTCAGGCGGATTTAGCGGTCACCTTCCTGGCGGATTTAGCGGTCACGATGGGCGGATTACGCACCAGAGGTCGGCGCAAAAGCCATACCGCCGACTCGCGCCAGGCGGCGAACCGCCTTGCCGCGCTGGCGCCGACCGATGGGCGTAGCCGCTCGGGCTTTGCTGAAAAAGCAGAGCCAGCCATTAGCATGCGTCCTGCCGCCCGTGGTCAGGCGACAGTTTCAACAGCAACGTCGTGCCAGTCGGTGGCTGGGGGTGAGCGTTCCCCTGGCCGAGTGAATATCTGGGAAAAGAGAGCTCAGGGCGAGGGGGACGGCTCGCTTCACGACCTGTGATTCTGAAAAATCGAGCGTCCACTCGTGCTAACATGCAGCACAGACCGCTTGAGCCAGGTGCCCCGCAGGGCGCCACATAGCTTTTTTGCAAGGGAGTAGACCATGAGACAACTGATTTCCGCAGGTATCCTGAGTGTGGCGCTGATGACCGGTACCGTGGCCTCTGCCAACAAGCCCGTCACCAATGTCAGCGGGAAGAAGCACCCTAACCTCGCCGCTGCGCAGCGCTTGGTCGAGCAAGCCTACGACAAGATCACCGCCGCTCAGAAGGCCAACGAGTACCAGCTCGGCGGCAATGCCGCGAAGGCCAAGGATCTTCTCGAGCAGGCCAACAACCTGCTCAAAGAAGCGGCCAAGACCGCCAACGAGAACAACAAGTAGCGACCGCTCCGCCCTGGCCGAAATGTCCTCCACGCAGGCATGGCTAAGAGCGCCGATCGGGGCTTGCTTCGGTCGCGGGATGTTACGCCGCGAGCGCCGGTTGGGATCGAGGCGTTATACACGGCACGTTGGATCGATTTATCGGCGGTGCAGTCGGTTGCTCATTGATGCGAGGTTGGTGAGCTGATCAGAAGCTGAACACGCATCGCATCGGTAAGCAGCTCCTCCCACCATTGAGGCCCCGCTATTTTCCTACGTGAGCCGTCTATGTAGGGGTGATTACTTTGTCTTTGTTTTTGTTGAAGTAGAAGCCAGGCATATCACCGTTTGTGAACACGATGCCTCGGTCCTCGAGTGCGGTCTGGATCACTGCCCTCGTGGATTCGTGTGGCTTCGTCTTGCCGATCTCGAAGTCAGAAACGGTGGTCTGCGTCAGTCCCGCCGCCTTCGCAAGCTCTGCCTGGTCCATCTCAAGTCGCACGCGAGCTGCCTTTAGGGTCAGACGATCTGCGCGCACTTTCTCACTTGACACAATGTTTCTCCCTGGTTATATCAATTAACGTAATGGTTTTGCCCTAACATTGGGCAAATCAACGAATTCCTTACGTCTGCGGACCATCCCACGCACCGATGCTTGAGTCCAGCGTCAGGTGCACCGGTACACCGGATCACTGCGCGAAGGGAGGGAGCACCATGGCTACTGCTCAGACCTTACTGTTGACACTGCCGCAGTAGGCGATCTCCGTCGAGAACTCGGCTGAAATATGGCGAAGGGGAACACGCAGGGAATTGATGTGCTTGGTGCACGTCAGAGCTGAGCGCGGAACACGCCAGCGATCCGCAGTCACGACTACAGCGACGAGCGTAGACAACACCCGCGGGGAGGGTCGACCCGATCGGTAGATGGCAGTAGCCTGCTTGCTCCGGCCAAGGCGCAGCTTGGATGCAGCGGGACGATTCGCTCCGCACCAGCCAACGAGAAACATTATTGCGCCAGCGACAAGCAGTAGGTCAGTCCCGGCAGGGACCAACGCGCTCGGTTGGGCCTATAGTGATGTATGTATGCTCGCAAAGCATGCCGAGAGGCGGCACCGGGCGTATGCGCGCGTCTCATAGTTTTCCGATGCGAACGGATCTGTCAGCGAAAAGAACGCGTGTCAGCACGGTGGGCCTGCCACCTGCGGGAATTCAACGCTGCGGGCTTGCCAACGAGATAGGGCCGTGAGAAACAAGTCTCCATGCGTGGAGACAAGCGATGACATCGAGTGTGATCGAGGGCGGGTGCCACTGCGGTGCGATCAGGTATCGAGTCGAGGGAGCGGCAATGACGCATGCGCTTTGCCATTGCACCGACTGCCGGCGACATGCTGGGGCGCCGATGGTGGGATGGACCATGTATACCGAGAGTGCGTGCACGATGACGCGCGGAACGCCCAAGATCTACGCCTCGTCCGAGCATGGCCGGAGGTACTTCTGCGCCGACTGCGGCACGGGCCTATTCTACAAGAACGACAAGGTATTACCCGGCATCATCGATATCCAGAGCGCAACGTACGATGACCCCGCCGCTGTGCCTGCGCGAGTGCACATCCAGATTGCTGAGCGGATCTCCTGGATGGAGCACGCGCACGAGTTGCCGACGTTCCAGCGGTATCCGCCAATGAAGTAGCCGGCCTGCTGTCCGATCGCGATAGTGATCGTCAGCAGAGGCGGATTGGCAGCGCGGGTGCAGCGCGGCTGGCGGGCTGGCCAGGGCTGCTCATCTGCGGCTACCTCGTAGCAGGGTGGGCTCGGTGCGGTCGCGGCGATCCTGGCATTCCGCGCCCTCGACCCGAGCACCAGCAATGGCCCAGCGCTGCGGTCGCAGCTTCTTCGCGGGCGGCTCGGAACGCCGATTGAGTGACTTCCGCTCGGCGCGCGCATCAGCAAGCACAATGTTGGTTTGGCGGGGAGAGAGCACCTCGAGAATTCAGCAGACTGGACAGCCATGTTCAAGGGTGGGCAGGTATCAGCTACTTCTACACACCGATTGCTGTGTACGGAGCGTAGACTCTCAGGCTGGGCCGTTCGTGTGAGGCTCACTCGGTTAAGCAGGTGGCCGACGGGAACCGGATTACCTTTCGGCGGGCACAAACGGTTATGGGCGGTTCCCTGGGGAGGGAGAATGGGCATCACGCAGACTGGCCAATGCGACTCGGCGATCGACCGGCTGGCTTCCGTGGTAGAATTCTATGGCGCGCGACAGCACCAAGCGAATTCTCTCGCTCAGCGGCAGAGCAAGGAAGGCATCGACGCTCAGCTGGGACAGCGTGGCCCCCTGCTTGACCGTCACCCGATCGAAGGGAACGGGGCTCACGGATCTGTCGGCGACCGTCCGAGCACCGCATCCCGAGTTCCGGCAATGATGCCAAGTGCCTCGGCAATAAGATCCGGTGGAATGTTGAGCTCGACGAGAGTGTCCTTGAGGTGCCTGGCAACAGCATCGAAGTGAATGTCACTCAGACCCTTGTCCCGGACTAGGGTTGCATGCGCCTTGCGTAGATCACGTCCTGCGTACTCGTCGGGTCCGCCGAAAGCCCGGGCCATGAACGCAATTTGCTTCTTGATTTGCCGGTCCATGTCGAGCGCTGCGAAGAACGGCTCCGTGCGCGCGTCGGCTAGTACTTTCCCGTAGAAAAGGTCCACTGCTGCGGTCAACGCAGCCTCCCCACCTATTCGCTCGTACAGGGACTTTGACCTTGCCTCGATTTAGTGGACAGTTTGCTTACATGCTTGGGTCCGCTGGGTCGGTCCTTTCTTCGAAGTCTACGGGGCTGAGGAAGCCCAGGGTCGAGTGCCGTCGCTTGCGATTGTAGTAGGCCTCCAGAAACTCAAAGATCGCCGTCTGAGCGGTCCGGCGAGGCTCCAGCTGGCGCCGAAAGAGCAGTTCCTGCTTGAGCGTGCCGAAGAAGCTCTCGGCCACGGCGTTATCCCAGCAGTCGCCCTTGCGACTCATGCTGGGTTTGATGCCGTGCGCTTTTAGCATGGCCAGGTAAGCTGTGCCGCAATAAACGCTTCCCCTGTCGCTGTGGTGAATCAAACCCTGAGGGGGCTGCCGCCTGCACAGAGCCATGTTCAGCGCCTGTAGCACCAAGGCCTGGTCGTTGTGGGCGCTCATGGCCCAGCCGACCACTCGTCGGGAATAAAGGTCCAGGATCGCCGCCAGGTAGAGCCAGCCTTGCAGCGTCCAGATGAAAGTCACGTCGGTGACCCACACGGCATTTGGTGCCGTGGCGGTGAAGTTGCGCGCAAGCAGGTTGGGGGCGATGGGCAGCTTGTGCCGCGAGTCGGTGGTCCGCGTGAAACGGGCCTTGCGAAGCCCGCAGAGGCCTCGGCGACGCATCAGGCGCGCTACCCGACGTTTGCTCACCGGCACGCCCTCTGCGTTCAACTGAGCGCGAATCCGAGGGCTGCCGTAGGTGCCACGGCTGCCGCGGAAGGCCCGGTCGATCTGGCCCTGCAAGACCGTGTCGGCCTTGGTGCGTGCCGAGGGGGCTCGACGCAGCCATGCGTAGAATCCGCTGCGGCCCACTTGCATCACGCGACACAGAACGAGCACGGGGTAGTAGGCCTTCTCCGCCTCGATGAAGGCAAACCTCATCGACTTTCCTTGGCGAAGAAGGCCGCCGCTTTTTTTAAGATTTCGCGCTCCATCTTGAGCACCGCGCAGTCTTTACGCAGC
>Ga0209174_10000434_pt1 | contig 32136 bp, 33 predicted proteins | sample JI91814BDNA_FD_187505 | JGI IMG/M metagenome (GOLD analysis project Ga0209174, IMG submission 187505) | Wastewater effluent complex algal communities from Wisconsin, to seasonally profile nutrient transformation and Carbon sequestration -... | ecosystem: Engineered > WWTP > Effluent > Algae...
CGCGGCGGGTGGGGTTGGCGCCGACGCGGGTGCTGACGGTGGCGCCGACGCGGGCGCTGATGGCGGGGCTGATGGGGATGCCGATGGTGCCCCCTTCGTCGTCGCTGACCCGGACGGCGAACCTGCTGACCGGGCTGACTCGATCCCTGTGGCGCTGAACGTCGACGGCGGCGATGCGGGTTCTGATGGTGGCGCGGCTGGTGAGGTTGGTGCCGATGGTGGCGCGGACGCGGGTGCTGCCCTAGCCGATGGCGAGGTTGCCCCGATGGTCGAGGAGGCCGACCTCGCTCTGGCGTGGGATGGCGTAGAAGGCACATCCCAGGAATCCAACGGTGGGGACGTCGAGGCGGATTCGGTCGACGCGGCGGCGGTCGAGCCCGTCGGTGACGCGGGCGCGGATGGTGGCGCGGACGCGGGTGCTGACGGTGGTGCTGCTGGTGAGGTTGGTGCTGATGGTGGCGCTGACGCGGGTGCTGATGGTGGTGCTGCTGGTGAGGTTGGTGCTGATGGTGGCGCCGACGCGGGCGCGGCCCACGCCGATGGCGGGGTAGCCCCGATGGTCGAGGAGGCCGATGTCGCTCTGACGTGGGATGGCGTTGAAGGGACGTCGCAGGACCCCACCGCCGAGATCGTCGAGACTGAGCCCGCCGAGGCGGCCGCGGTAGAGCACATCGGTGACGCTGGCGCCGATGGCGGTGCCGACTCCGGTGCTGATGGTGGCGCTGACGCGGGTGCTGACGGCGGCGCGGTTGGTGAGGTCGGTGCTGATGGTGGCGCTGACGCGGGTGCTGACGGCGGCGCGGTTGGTGAGGTCGGTGCTGATGGTGGCGCTGACGCGGGTGCTGACAGCGGCGCGCTTGGTGAGTTCGGTGCTGCTGGTGGCGCTGACGCGGGTGCGGACAGCGGCGCGGTTGGTGACGCGGGTGCCGATGGTGGTGCCGACTCCGGTGCTGATGGTGGCGCGTCTGCTGAGGTCGGGGCCGATGGTGGCGCTGACGCGGGCGCGGCATACGTCGAGGGTGAGGTTGCCCCGATGGTCGAGGAGGCAGACGTGGCCTTGGTTTGGGACGGAGTGGAGGGCACCGCTCAGGACCCGAACGCCGACCTCGCCGGCCTTGATTCCGTCGAGGCGACTCGCGACGGCTCCTCCGACGACTCGGCGGGGAGTGACGCCCCGGCATACGTCGCTACGGGTGGCGCCGCCGCGACCGGCTATGCGGCCGCCTCGTCGGCCGACTCCGGCGAGGGAGATCCGCTCGGCGACGACCTCCCGGCGGCCCCGGCCGCAGACTTGGCGGCTGGAGCGTCGGTTCCGCCGCCCCCAACGAGGACGGCTGTATGCCGCTGGGGCACCCCATCAAGGGCGTGTTTGCGTACGGGATGGTCTACCAAGTGCCGGGTTCGGACTGGTACGACGCAACCGAAGCGGACGTCTGGTTCACCGACGAGGACGCCGCGCAGCGCGCTGGCTTCCACCGCGGCGAGGGGTAGCGCACTCGGTTCGTCGTCATCTGGCAACGCCCGGACCGACGAACTTGAGCACGTCGTAATGACTTGAGCACGCCTTGGAAGGCGTGCTCAAGTCATTACGACGTGCTCAAGTTCGGGGAGGGGGCGGACGCCATCAACGACTCGCCGCAGGTAGAGTTAGCAACAGTTACCCACTGGTAGTTAGGAGAGGCCCATGGCCCGCTACGACGTCAACACCACCACGATGGCTCAGCTGCTGGACGACCCGGAGGTCGTCGCGATCTTCGAGAAGCACTCGCCCGGCATCACGTCCAACCCGATGATCGGCATGGTCAAGCCGATGTCCGTCGCGCAGGCGATGGGCATGGCCGGCGCGATCATGGGCGCCGACACGGTCGACGCGATCAAGACGGAGGTGGAGGCGCTCGCCTGAGCTCCTCTCCCTTAGCGCCTCCTCATACGCGAAACCAGAGCGGCCCCACCCGGTCACGGGTAGGGCCGCTCGACGTCTCGCTCCTCTCAGCCCATGAGATGCGCCCTCGCCTCAATTCGCCAGATCGACCCCCAGGGGTTATAGTTGAAAACGAAATAGTTAAGGAGTGCACCGTGCCTGCGATCACCGTCACCGACCTGACGGTCCTGCCGACCGTCAACCAGCCGTCACCCACCGCGCGCAAGCGGCCGGTCGTCTCGTTGACCGAGGCCCCCTCGGGGTATGAGGGAGAAGGCTTCCCGGTCAAGCGGGCCTTCGCCGGGGTCGACCTGCGCTACCTCGATCCGTTCATCATGATGGACGAGATGGGCGAGGTAAACTACGCCCCGGGCGAGCCGAAGGGCACCCCCTGGCACCCGCACCGCGGCTTTGAGACGGTCACCTACATCATCGACGGCACCTTCGATCACCAGGACTCCCACGGGGGTGGCGGGCGCATCAGCAATGGCGCGACCCAGTGGATGACGGCTGGGTCCGGCCTGCTGCACATCGAGTCGCCGCCGGAAGAGTTGGTCGTCTCGGGCGGCCTGTTCCACGGCCTGCAACTCTGGGTCAACCTCCCGCGCGCGCAAAAGCTCGTCACGCCCCGCTACCAGGACCTCGGCGCCGAGCGGACCACCCTGCTGAGCTCCCCCGATGGGGGCGCCTTGGTCCGCGTCATCGCGGGCGAGGTAGCCGGCCAGACTGGGCCGGGCGCGACATACACCCCGATGACGATGATCCACGCGACGCTCGCCCCAGGCGCCCGGCTGGAGCTGCCGTGGCGAACCGATTTCAATGCCTTGGTGTATGTCATGAGTGGCCGGGGTGTCGTCGGCGCCTCGGACACGCCGATCTCGGCCGGGCGACTCGCGGTGCTCGGTGGCGGGGATGCCATCTCCCTCGGCGCGCTCTCTTCGGCGGATGGGCAGGGCCAGCGCGGCCTGGAGGTCGTCATCCTCGGTGGACAGCCGATTCGCGAGCCGATTGCGTGGGCCGGGCCGTTCGTGATGAACACCAAGGCTGAGGTAATGCAGGCGTTCGAGGACTACCAGCGCGGCGCCTTCGGCCACAGCCTGCCGCACCACGAGGGCGCCCAACTGGCTGGCTAGTCCCGCTGGAGAACATTTGGAATACCAATAGGACCGGCGGGAACGGTCAAACCGGCCATTCGGACCTCGCTCGGTATTCCAATTGTCCGCCTGGGTCAGGCCGGAGGCGGGGTGAGCGCCTCGATGCGCTCCCAGTCGGGCCCGCTCATCGCGATATGCGCCGCGGGGAACAGCCCGTTGTCCTCGCGATCGATGTGGTGCTGAAGGGTGTGCTCGAACTCGGGATAGCGGTCATGCGCCCCCGCGGCGATCCGCTCCAGCAGGTCGTCGAGGCTGGCGTGCTCGGCGCACAAGCTCTCGATGTGGTGGGTGAAGAGGTCGTCCTCGCGCATCACTGCGAAAAGCCCGACTTCCTCCGAGACCGTATGGGGGTGCAGCAGCTCCCGCATGATCGTCGCCGCCGCGACCACCTCCTCGGCGTCGCGGGCGGTGCACCCGGCCCGCAGTCGCGTCAGCGCGTTGCGGATCTCCGTGTGCTCGGCCATGAAGCGGCCGATGATGGTGATCGCCTCGCAGCCGCAGTAGGAGCACATGCGGTCAGTTCGCCAGCGCCACCGTCAGCAGGAAGGCGGAGTCTTCCAGTGCGTCGACGGAATGCCGCTCCGGGGGGATGGCGACGACCTGGCCCGCCGAGACGAACCACTCGGCGGCGTCCCCGGCATACAGCCGGATCCGGCCGCGGAGCACGTGCAGGGTCGCCGCGGGTGGCGAGGCGTGCTCGGCGAGCCCGCCCCCGGCGAGGATCGCCATCAGGACCGCGCGCTGCGTGGTTCCGTGTATGACGAGCCGACTCGCCTTGCGCTGCAGGTCGTTTCGCGCGGCCGCCAGGAGTTCGTCGGCGAGCGCGGAGAGGTCGAAGACCCCCTCCTGCTGCTCACCGAGTTCGCCGCCCTGCCAGGGTTCGGGGGTCATGACTTGCCTTTCGTCGGGGTGCGGCTGAGCTCCGGCTTGTCCCAGCCGCGCTGAGGGGCTCGGCTGCCGCCCGCCGCTCGGTTGTCGCGGCTGCGGTAGACGATGTAGGGCCGGGTCAAGTAGCCGATCGGGGCGCTGAACACGTGCACTAGCCGAGTGAACGGCCACATCGCAAAGAGCAGGAAGGCCGCCACCGCGTGGATCTTGAAGCCGATCGGCGCCGCCGCCATCAGGTCGACATCGGGACGCAACTCGAAGATGCTGCGGAACCACGGCGAGACCCCGTCGCGGTAGTTGTAATGCCCGCCGAACTGCAACAGACTTCCGGCGATGGTGTTCCAGATGCCGAGGACGATGACGACGCCGAGCACGGCATACATCGCCTTGTCGTTGTTGGTGGTTGCGCTGAACACCGGGCCGGTGGTGCGGCGGCGATAGACCAGGATCGCCAGACCGACGACGGCCATGACGCCGGCGGGGATGCCGCCGACCAGGGCGAGCACGTGGTAGGCCTCCCGCGACAGGCCCACCTTGTCCGTCCAGGACTGCGGGATGAGCAGGCCGAGGACGTGGCCGCCGACGACGCCGAGCATGCCGAAGTGGAAGAGCGGGCTGCCGATGCGCAGGAGGCGGTCCTCATACAACTGCGAACTCCGCGTCGTCCACCCGAACTTGTCGTAGGTGTAGCGCCAGTAGTGGCCGACGACGAAAACGGCCAGGCACAGGTAGGGGAAGATCCCGAACAGGAAGCGGTTCATGCGTTGGCCCTAACTGGGATGCTCGATCCGAGGTGCGTGGACTGGAGGCGGGGGTCGAGGGCGTAGCCCGGGAGTTCGAGGCCGACCTGCTCGCTGGGCGGGCCTTCGGCAATGAGCCGGGCGAGGGCTTCCTCGTCGGTGCCGTCGAGCGCGGGCAGGGTTGCGCGCAGCGCGCGTAGGACCGGCGCCCACGTCGAGTCGCGGTCGGTCAACGCGCGCGCGAGAAGCTCGACGCCGACACGGTGATCGCACAGGAGCTTCCAGGCGACGGCGTGATTGACCGTGGCCCCGAACTCCAGCACGACACCCAGGTGGTCCGGCAGTTCTTCATGGTCGTATGCCGCGCCCGCGTCCCGGTAGGCCTGCTTGAACCGCACCAGCTCGACTCCCCGTTTGCGGGTGTCGCCGCACGTGTAGTAGGTCAGGTGCAGCGCACAGCGCCGCGTGACGTCGAAGGTGTCGACGTAATCGCTCTGCAGCCGGGCCAACGGTTGGCTCTCGATCGCCTCGAGCACATCTCCGAGCGGCTCGCGCACCGGAGCGGGCAGGTCCGCGATGGCTGCCCGGACTCCCGGGGCACGCAGCCGGTGCGCCACGGTCGGGTAGTCCAGCAGCCAGGAGATGGCCTGCCACGACGTCCGCAACTCCAACGGCGTGAGCGACGGCGAGGTGCCGCGGTGTCGGCGCCACAACATCATCGGCTCCGATCGTCATCGGGGAACATGCCCTCGGGCATGCCCTTGCCGTCCCAGTTGAGCAGGTTCACGCGGCCACGCAGGGGGTTCTCGGCGGCGAGCTCGTCGAAGGAGTCGGCCTGCTGAGCCTCCTGCAAGACCCGGAAGTTCTCGACCGCGACGGGCGTCAACCCACCTCGGCCCGAGCCTTCCCCGAACGCCGCGGACTGACCGCCGCCATAGTCGCTGACGGGGCAGTCAGTGGCGAGTTCCTCCAGCGCGTGCGCCTGCTCGGCGTGGGCCGTCGGGATCACATAGCGGTCGGCATACTTCGCGATGGCCAAGAGGCGGAACATCTCGTACATCGCCTCGGCGCTCATCCCGACCGAGCCTGCGATCTCGGCGTTGGGGTCCTTGCCGAGGTTGATATCGCGCATGAACGATCGCATGGCCGCGAGCTTCTTGAGCACGCCTTCGACCGGGGCGACGTCGCCCGCGGTGAACAGATTGGCGAGGTACTCCACGGGTATGCGCAGTGTGTCGATCGCCGCGAACAGGTTGCCTTGGTCCTCGGCGTCGTGCCCCGTGTCCTTGATGACATCGACGACCGGGGAGAGCGGCGGGATGTACCAGACCATCGGCATGGTGCGGTATTCCGGGTGCAGCGGCAGGGCCACCTGGTAGTCGAGGATGAGCTTCTTCACCGGGGAGCGGCGGGCCGCGTCGATCCAGTCGGCCGGGATGCCGGCGCGCTCGGCGGCCTGCCGGACGGCGGGGTCCTCCGGGTCGAGGAAGACATTGCGTTGCGCGGCATACAGATCCGTGTCGTTCTCGACGCTGGCGGCACCGAGGACGGCGTCCGCGTCATACAACATCAGGCCGATATAGCGCAGGCGGCCGACGCAGGTCTCGGAGCAGACCGTCGGGATGCCGACCTCGATGCGGGGGTAGCAGAAGGTGCACTTCTCGGCTTTGCCGGTCTTGTGGTTGAAGTAGATCTTCTTGTAGGGGCAGCCGGAGATGCACATGCGCCAGCCCCGGCACTTCTCCTGGTCGACCAGGACGATGCCGTCCTCGGCGCGCTTGTAGATCGCGCCGCTGGGGCAGGAGGCCATGCAACTGGGGTTGAGGCAGTGCTCGCAAATGCGCGGCAGATAGAACATGAAGGTCTGCTCGAACTCGAACTTGACCTTGTCCTCGATGCCCTTGAGCATCGGGTCCTTCGGGGCGTACTCATGCGCGCCGCCGAGGTCGTCGTCCCAGTTGGCCGACCAGCTGACATTCATCGGCTTGCCGGAGATCAGCGACATCGGCCGGGCGACGGGGAAGTTCTGCTGCTGCGGCGCGTTGATCAACGTCTCGTAGTCGTAGGTCCACGGCTCGTAATAGTCGTCGATGCTCGGCATTTTGGGGTTGGAGAAGATGTTGAGCAGCTTCTTCACGCGCCCGCCGGCCTTGAGCGCCAAGCGGCCGTTGGACTTGCGAACCCAGCCGCCCTGCCACTCCTCTTGGTCCTCGTAGCGTCGGGGGTAGCCGAGCCCAGGCCGGGTCTCGACGTTGTTGAACCAGACGTATTCCGTGCCGGTCCGGTTGGTCCACGCCTGCTTGCAGGTCACGGAGCAGGTGTGACACCCGATGCACTTATCGAGGTTCATCACCATTGCCATCTGGGCCATAACGCGCATCAGTACACGACCTTCTGGTTGGTGCGGCGGCGGATCATCGTGACTTCGTCGCGGTTGTTGCCCGTCGGCCCGATGTAGTTGAAGAAGTAGGCGAACTGCGCATACCCGCCGATGATGTGGCTTGGCTTGATCAGGATGCGAGTCAGCGAGTTGTGGATGCCGCCGCGCTTCTTGTCGCGCTCGGTTAGGGGCACGTCGATGAGCCGGTCTTGGGCGTGGTGCATGTAGACCGTGCCCTCGGGCATGCGGTGGCTGACGATCGCGCGCGCCGCGACGACACCATTGCGGTTGACCGCCTCAATCCAGTCGTTGTCCTTGATGCCGACCTTGGCGGCGTCGACATCGGACATCCAGATCGTCTGCCCACCCCGGGAGAGGGAGAGCATGAAGAGGTTGTCCTGGTACTCGCTGTGGATCGACCACTTGTTGTGCGGGGTCAGATAGCGCACCGACACCCCGAGCTCGTTCTGCTCCCCGATCGGCGTCTCGCCGAAGAGCCGGGTCATGTTCAGGGGAGGCCGATAGATGGGGAGGGCCTCGCCCATACCGATCATCCAGTCGTGATCGAGGTAGAACTGCTGCCGACCGGTCAAGGTGTGGAACGGCTTGTGCCGCTCGATATTGATGGTGAACGGCGCATACCGGCGACCACCGGACTCCGAACCCGACCACTCCGGCGACGTGATGACCGGAATGGGCTGAATCTGGGTGTCCGCGAAGGTGATTTGCTTGCCTTCGTGCTCGGCCGACAGGTCGTGGAGCTCGGTGCCCGTGCGCTTCTCGACATTCTTGAAGCCGTGCGTAGCGAGATGGCCGTTGGTCGTCCCCGACAGGTGCAGGATCGCGTCGGCGAACTGAATATCGGTCTCGAGGCGCGGTTGTCCGGCGCCGACTCCCGTCGTCGCCGTCCCATTGCGCTGCCGGAGTATGCCGATCTCCCGCTTCACGTCGTAAGGCACGCCCTTGGTCAGCATGCCGACCTTCTCCATCAGCGGCCCGATCGACGTCATCTTGTCGTAGGTCGCCGGGTAGTCGCGCTCGGCGACCGCCAGAACGGGCAGAGTCTTGCCCGGGATGGGCTCGATCTCGCCGGTCCGCCAGTCCTTGACCGCACCGTGGACGGTGGCCATGGCCTCGGGGGTGTCGTGCCAGAGCGGCTTGGCGACGACATCCTTGCGGACGCCGAGGTGGTCGACGGCCAACTCCGAGAACCGCTTGGCGATGGCCTTCCAGGTTTCCCAGTCCGTCTTGGACTGCCACGGTGGGGCGATGGCCGGGTTGAACGAGTGCACGAACGGGTGCATGTCTGTGGTCGAGAGGTCGTGCTTCTCGTACCAGGTCGCCGCCGGCAGAACGACATCGGAGAAGAGCGTCGAACTGGTCATCCGGAAGTCGAGCGTGGTGAGCAGGTCGAGTTTGGCCTCGGCGGCCTTCTCGGGCCAGACGATGCCGGCCGGCCGGGTCCCCGGGTCGGCCTCGTGCGCCGACAGGGCGTGGTCGGTGCCCAGCAGGTGCTTGAGGAAGTACTCATTGCCCTTGGCGCTGGAGCCGAACAGGTTCGAGCGCCACAGGCTGAGGATGCGCGGGTGGTTCTCCTCCGCCTCGGGGTCCTCGATCGCGAACTTCAACTCGCCGGACTTCAACTGGGCGACGACATAGTCGGCCGGTGCCATCCCCGCCGCCTCGGCCTCGTCGGCCAGGGTCAGGCTCGACCGAGTGAAGGTCGGATAGCTCGGGCTCCAGCCGAGGCGAACGGATAGCGCGAGCAGATCCATCACGCCCTTGCCGGCGAAAATGCCTGTGCCGGAGTCCAGTTCGTCGGCGGTGAAGGTGTCGTAGCGGTACTGGCTCGCGTTGACATACCAATAGGCCGTCTGGTTCATGTGCCGCGGCGGGCGGTGCCAGTCGAGGGCGAAGGCCATGTGCTGGAAGCCCATGATCGGGCGCACCTTCTCCTGGCCGACGTAGTGGCCCCAGCCACCGCCATTGCGACCCTGGCACCCGGTGATCGTCGTGAGCACGAGCATCGTGCGGTAGATCTGGTCGGAGTGATACCAGTGGTTCGTCCCGGCGCCCATGAGGATCATGCCGCGGCCCTCGGTGTCGATCGCATTCTGGCCCCACTCGCGGGCCAACCGCGTCACTTGGGCCGCCGGGACGGAGGTGAACTGCTCCTGCCAGGCGGGGGTGCCGGCGATGGTGTCGTCGTCGTAGCTCGCCGGCCAGGTGCCGGGCAGGCCCTCGCGGCCGACGGCATACTGCGCGAGCAGCAGGTCGAGCACGGTGGTGACGACGTGGCCGCCGATGCGCTTGATCGGGACGCCGCGGCTCTCGTAGGTGACATTGCCGTCGACGCTGTCGAACCGGGGGAAGGCGACGAGCGCGGTGTCGTCGCGCACGTCATACAGACTCAGGGCGGGGTCGAGGTCGCCGAGCTGGAGATTCCACTTGCCCAGGCCTTCGTCGCCGTAGCGGTCACCGAGCGTGCCATTGGGTATGGCGATCTGCCCGCCCCTGCGGTCGAACACCGCGGGCTTCCACATCGCGTTCTCGGAGTCCTTCTCCGGGATGTCGAGGTCACCTGCCACGAGATTCTTGCCGAGCGCGAACGTGCCATCTCCGTTGTCCTGCAACGAGATCAGGAAAGGTAGGTCGGTGTACTGCTGGTTGTAGTCGACGAAGAACGGGACCTGCTTGTCGGCGAAGAACTCCTTGAGCACGACGTGGCCCATCGCCATCGCGAGCGCGCCATCCTGGCCCGGGGCGCAGGTGACCCACTCGTCGGCGAACTTGACGTTCTCGGCGTAGTCGGGGGCGATGGCGATGACCTTCTGGCCGCGGTAGCGGGCCTCGGTCATCCAGTGGGCGTCGGGGGTGCGGGTGAGCGGGACGTTGGAGCCCCACATCATCAGATAGCCCGCGTCCCACCAGTCGCCAGACTCGGGGACGTCGGTCTGGTCGCCGAACATCTGCGGCGAGGCGTTCGGCAGGTCGGCATACCAGTCGTAGAACGAGAGCATCGGGGCGCCGATGAGTTCGAGGAAGCGGGCGCCGCTGGAGTAGGACACCGGGGACATCGCCGGGATCGGGGAGAAGCCGGCGATGCGGTCCGGGCCCCAGCGCTTGACGGTGTAGACGTGCGCGGCGGCGACGAGATCGACCACCTCATCCCAGGTGGAGCGCACGAGACCGCCCTTGCCGCGGGCGCTCTTGTAGGCCTTGGCCTTCTCCGGGTCCTGCACGATCGAGGCATACGCGAGGACGGGATCGCCATACTTCTGCTTGGCCTCGCGGAACATGTCCAACAGGACCCCACGGACATACGGATAACGAATCCTGGTGGGGGAGTAGGTGTACCAAGAGAACGCGGCGCCGCGGGGGCAGCCGCGCGGCTCATACTCGGGCTTGTCCGGGCCGGTGCTGGGGTAGTCGGTCTGCTGCGCCTCCCAGGTGATGACGCCGTCCTTGACATAGACCTTCCACGAGCACGAGCCCGTGCAGTTGACGCCGTGCGTCGAGCGGACCACCTTGTCGTGGGCCCAGCGATCCCGATAGAAGGCGTCGCCTTGGCGGCCACCCTTGGCATACATCGAACGCTTATCGGGCGACACCTCGGCCTTGGTGAAGAAGCGACGAGTGCCGACGAGGGCCTCGGCGAGGGGGGAGTCCATGCCGGTGTCAGTCATCCTGCTTCTCCTGGGGAGGACGTGGCGCCGACGGCGAGTCCGCCGGGCCGAAAGGGGTGGTTCGCCGCACATGAGCGAGGCAAATATCGTTGTCGTAGAACGGAATTAACTCGACATCCGTGTCTGGCTCGCCGAGCTGGTGCATCGTTCCGGCGATCAGGCCGCGGTGGATGCCGCAGACGACCTCGGTGTTCTCGCGCGCCAGCGCGCGGAACGGGCAGTGGGGGAGGTCGATGCGCGCCGTGCGGCCGCGCTCGGCGGTGGCGAGTTCGGGCGTGTAGCCCCAGTCCTCCAGCACATCGAGCAGCCCGCCCACTTTGCCGAGCCACTCGCCCGGGGTGCGCGCAGCGGGGGCGTCGCTCTCCGGAACGTGGTTCTTGGCCCAGACAAAACCGGCCTCGTCCGGGCTGACCAGGCGTTGTTGGCGACGCGTTGTGGTGAACGTCTCGGCTAGGAGTCCGGTCAGAAGTCGGACCGCGCCGGCGTCGTCCGTGGTCTCCTCGACCTCGTCGGGCACGGAATAGACCTTGCGTGGCCGACCGGCGCCCGGGTGCTTGTGGGCCGACCCGACCAGCACCCCGGCCGACTCCAGCTGGTCGAGGTGGAAGCGGACGGTCGTCACGTGCAGGCTGACCGCCTTGGCAAGTTGGGCTGCCGTGAGGCCCTCGGAGCCGAGCGCGTCCGCGCCGATGTCGTCGGCGCCACGGCGCTGGGCTTCGCGGATCAACTCGACGATGCGCCGACGGATCGGCGACGCCAACAGCACGGTGGCCGTGTCGTCGTTGACCCTGGGCATGGCTCGCCTCCATCTGCGTCGTTGCCAGTGCTCCGATTCCGTTTTATTCAATCACACGGGTGTCGCGCGTGTCACTAAGGGTCGCCTAGCTAGGCAATGGGCGCGGACTGAGCGTAGCGTCGCGCTGCTTAATAAAGCTGACCGCGTTCCTCTAAACCGGGTTCCTCTAAGGAGCGAAAGTGTCCCGTTCCGGGTCCACCACCGGCGCCACCCGCGTCCTGATCATGTCCACGACTGCGTTCACTCTGATGTTCGCAGTCTGGCTGATGTTCGGCATCCTCGGGGTGCCGATTCAGAAGGAGTTGAAGCTCAGCGATCCTGAGCTCGCCTGGCTCTCCGCCGTCGCCGTCCTCAACGGCTCCCTGTGGCGGTTGCCCGCCGGGATGCTGACCGATCGCATCGGCGGTCGCAAGGTGACGATCGCGATGCTGCTCCTCACCGCGATCCCGTGTTTCTTCCTCACCCAGGCGCAGGGGTATGGCGCTCTGCTCGCCCTCGCCTTCCTCGTCGGCTTCGCCGGCAACCTCTTCAGCGTCGGCGTCGCGTGGAACTCAGCGTGGACCCCGAAGGAGCACCAGGGCTTTGCCCTTGGCGTCTTCGGCGCCGGCAATGTCGGTGCGTCCGTCACCAAGCTGCTCCTCGTGCTCTTCCCCGCGATCATCGCTGGGACTGCTGGCCACGTTTACTTCGGCGTCTTCAAGGGCGGCTGGCGGATCTTCCCGGCCATCTATGCCGTGGCCCTAGTGCTGATGGCGATCGCCGTCTTCGTGATCGTGCCGCGGCGTGACCAGGTAGCTGGTGCTGGCAAGCCGATCGGCGAGATGCTGGCCCCGCTGAAGCAGGTGCGAGTCTGGCGGTTCAGCCTCTACTACGCCGCAGTGTTCGGTGCCTACGTCGCCCTGTCCGCCTGGTTGCCGCACTACTACGTCGAGAACTTCGACATCGAGTTGCGCACTGCCGCGCTGCTCACCGCGACCTTCATCTTCCCGGCCTCCCTGCTGCGGCCGGTCGGCGGCTGGTTCTCCGACCGCTTCGGCGCCCGGCGCGTCATGTATTGGACCTTCGCCCTGATGATGCTCAGCACGGGCTTCTTGATGATGCCCAACGGGCACATCACCATCAGCCACGCCGATGGGCACGAGAGCCAGCACCTCGCCTACCACCTCGGTCTGCCGGCCTTCGTCGTCCTCGTCTTCCTGCTTGGCTGCGCGATGGGCATCGGCAAGGCGGCGGTCTACAAGCACATCCCCGAATACTTCCCCGACAACGTCGGCTCCGTCGGCGGGCTCGTCGGAATGTTCGGTGGCCTCGGCGGCTTCGTGCTGCCTCCCCTGTTCGCCTACACCAAGGAGTGGAGCGGTTTCCCGACGAGCACATTCTTCGTGCTCTTCGTCCTCACTGTGATCTGCGCCTTGTGGATGCACTGGACCGTTGTCAGGATGCTGCACCAGCAGACTCCTGAACTGGCCCGTCACCTTGAGAGCCCGACCGCCAACTGAGGCGAGCGGCCCCCCGCACTCCCGGCACGGCATACGAAACCCCGTGCACGGCATACGAAATCGAAAGAAAGAGACACCCGAATGAGCACCGCACCGGCCCGCAGCGGCGGGGAATGGCTGCAGTCCTGGGATCCTGAGAATGAGGAGACCTGGGATTCTGGCCTGGCCTGGCGAACCCTGTGGATCACGACGTTCTGCCTGACCCTCGCCTTCATCGCCTGGTTCCTGCCCAGCGCGATCATTCCGAAGCTCAACGCCCTCGGCTACACGTGGACCAAGAGCCAGCTCTACTGGATGGCCGCCATGCCCGGCCTCGCGGCCGGTCTGTTCCGGCTGGTCTGGATGGTGCTGCCGCCCATCATGGGCACCCGCAAGATGGTCGCCCTGAGCACCCTGCTGCTGACCGCCTCCACACTCGGCTGGGGCGTGCGCGTGCAGCAGCCGACTGCTCCCTACTGGGAGTTGATGGTGCTGGCCTTCCTCGCCGGCATCGGCGGTGGTGTCTTCTCCGGCTTCATGCCCTCGACCTCCTTCTTCTTCCCCCGGCGGATGCAGGGGACAGCGCTCGGTCTGCAGGCCGGGCTCGGCAACTTCGGGGTCTCGGTTGTCCAGTTGCTGACGCCCTATCTGATCGCGATGTCCGGCCTGGCGATCTTCGGCGGCTCGCAGATCCTCAAGACCCCTGGCAAGCCCAACAAGGAAGTGTTCTACCAGAACGCATCCTTCATCTGGATCCCGCTGATGATCATCGGCGGTCTGCTCGCCTGGTCGATGCTGAAGTCGGTGCCGATCAAGGCCAACATTCGCCAGCAGTTCGACATCTTCAGCAATCAGGACACCTGGTGGATGACGCTGGTCTACATCATGACCTTCGGCACGTTCTCCGGCCTGGCCGCGCAGTTCGGTCTGCTGATGTCCAACCTCTATGGCGCGGGCAATGACAGGGTCGTCTCGGGTGCCGGCGCTGCGGCGAAGGTCCTCATCGAGGGGTATGCCGTGCCCGACCCGGTGAAGTACGTCTTCCTCGGCCCACTCATCGGCGCTGGCGCTCGGGTCGTCTTCTCGCCGCTGACCGACCGGATGGGCGGGGCCAAGTGGTCACTCGTCTCCGGTCTTGGCCTGATCGCCTCGATCATCTATACGATCCCCGCGCTGACCCCGGACTACTCCTCGGCCGCCGCGCTCAAGGGCGACTTCAGCCAGTTCCTGTGGGGCATGCTCGCGATCTTCCTCTTCTCCGGCATCGGTAATGCCTCGACCTTCAAGCAGATGCCGATGATTTTCGAGAAGCGGCAGGCCGGTGGCGTCATCGGCTGGACCGCCGCGATCGCCGCCTTCGGCCCGTTCTTCTTCGGTGTCGGCGTGAACCTGCTCGGCCCGACGGCGTTCTACTGGATTGGTGTCGCCTGGGCGATCATGTGTACCGCCATTGTCTGGATGCGGTATGCCCGTCCGGGGGCTCCGAAGCCCAGCTGACCCGGGCTGTGCTCGTCAGCCGAAGATCGAGATGGTCTGGCGGGAGATCGCGACCGGGTCGCCGGCGGCGGTGAAGATCGAGGCGTGCGTATGGGCGTACCCGTCGTGCGCGGCGTCCGTCACCACCTCATACCACCAGTGTTGATCGGGGGCGCCGGTCGGCTCCGTCAACATCTCCACCGTCCACGAGAGGGTGCTCATGGCAGTGGGCTTGGTCAGCAGCGCCCCGGCCGCCGGTGGCCAGCCGTCGACGAGGCAGAGGAAGTGCGGCAGGGTCATCGCCGCCGGTGCTTGGCGATAGCGCATGAACCCGGTCAGGTCGCCGGAGTCGCTGCCCGAGAAGGGCATCCCGCCGGTAGCCGGGGTCAACTCGATCTGAGCCAGGAACTCGGGGGTGAGGCCCGGGAGGTAGGGCACGGCATACAAACGAGACAGGTCAGCGATAGGGCCCGGGCCCGGGGCGGCGACCTCGACGGTGGAGGCGCGGGGAGCGCCATACGAGGAGAGTTGGAGGGTGCGCACGCTGTCCTGGCCGGTCCGCTCGTCGACCTGCCACAGCCGGACCTCGGTCTGCGTGGCGGACGAACCCTGGCGCAGCAGCACGGTTTCCAGGCGAGCCGGGCCGGGGGTGACCGGGGCGACGAAGGAGGTCGTGGTGGCGCGCAGGGTGGCCGGGTCGAGGCTCCACTCGCCGAGGCTCCTTGCTTGCAGGAGCCCACCCAGCAACCCGCCGAAGGTGGCCCGTCCCTGCCCCCAGCCCGGCGGAATCTCGACCTCCCCGCTCCCGGTTGCGGCATCGAAAAGCTCGTCCATGGGATGGGTCGACGTCACGCGCAGACTTTAGTGCGCAGCCGCGCGGCGGCGCTGCCGGGACGTGACGCGGGCCATGCCGGGTGCAGGGCGTCGGGCTGCGGACCAAATGACATGATCGCCCGTATGCCGCAGCTGCACCGAGACGGGCCCGTCTGGATCATCGATTTTGGCGCCGACGAGAACCGCTACTCCCCGGACTTCCTCGACCAGGTCGAGGTCTTCCTCGACGAACTGGTGGCCGATCGCGAGCCAGCGGCGCTGGTGACCACGGCCACCGGCAAGTTCTTCTCCAACGGCCTGGACTTGGCGTGGGTGCAGGCGCACCCGGAGCAGTTCTTGACCTATGTGCACCGGGTGGAGCGGTTGCTGGCGCGCTTGCTGACGCTGCCGGTGCCGACGGTCGCGGCGATCAACGGGCACGCTTTCGGGGCGGGGGCGTTGGTGGCGCTCTGCCACGACTACCGGCTGATGCGCGACGACCGCGGCTTCTTCTGTCTGCCCGAGGTCGACATTCGCATTCCGTTCAGCGTGGGTATGAGCGCGCTCGTGCAGAGCAAGCTGACGCCGCGCTCGGCTGTGGACGCCATGACCACCGGCCGTCGGTATGGCGGTGCCGACGCGCTCGCGGCCGGGGTAGTCGACGCCGTCCATAGCGAGGACGAATTGCTGCCGGCGGCCATCGCGCTCGCGACCAGCCTCGCCGGCAAGGACCGGATGACGCTCGGGACCATCAAGGAGCGGATGTTCGCGCACGTCACGGCACCCCTGCTCCAGGGTGCGGCTGGCTAGCCTGGCAGGAGGCGCCGCCGACGGATCGGTGGCGGAAAGGCCACGGAAATGACAGCACACGAGACCGTCTACCGGATCGAACACGACTCTCTCGGCGAGGTCTCGGTGCCTGCCACGGCCTTGTGGGGTGCGCAGACGCAGCGGGCGGTGGCGAACTTCCCGATCTCGGGGATCGGGGTGCCGCCGCCGGTCATTCACGCGCTCGCGAGGATCAAAGCCGCTGCGGCCCAGGTGAATACGGATCTAGGGGTGATCAGCACGGCCCAGGGCGCGGCGATCGTCGCCGCGGCGACCGAGGTGGCGCTGGGGCAGCATGACAACGCCTTCCCGATTGATGTCTTCCAGACGGGCTCGGGCACCAGCACGAACATGAACGTCAACGAGGTGATCGCGCGGCTGGCGTCGCTGGCGGGGACCCCCGTGCATCCGAACGATCACGTCAACGCCGCCCAATCCTCCAACGACACCTTCCCGTCGGCGATCAACGTCGCGGCGGCGACGACGGTGCATCAGGAGTTGCTGCCGGCGCTCGCGGTGTTGGAAAAGGCGTTGGGGGAGAAGGCGGTTGAGTTCGCCGGTCTCGTGAAGGCCGGGCGCACCCACCTCATGGATGCGACTCCCGTCACGCTCGGTCAGGAATTCGGGGGGTATGCCGCGACCCTCACCCTCGCGCAGGAGCGCCTGGCCGCGGTGCTCCCGCGGGTGCAGGAGTTGCCGCTCGGTGGGACGGCCGTCGGGACGGGGATCAACGCGCCGCGGGGCTTCGCGGGGCGGGTCATCGCGATCCTCGCCCGGGACTCCGGCATCGCCTTCCACGAGGCGCGTGATCACTTCGAGGCGCAGGGGACGCGGGATTCCCTCGTGGAGTTGAGCGGGGTGCTGCGCACGATCGCGGTCGGGTTGACGAAGATCTGCAACGACCTGCGCTGGCTCGCCTCCGGGCCGATGGCCGGGCTTGCCGAGATTCATCTGCCCGACTTGCAGCCGGGCTCCAGCATCATGCCGGGCAAGGTGAATCCCGTTGTCCCCGAGGCGACTTTGCAGGTGTGTGCGCAGGTGATCGGCAACGATGCGACGGTTGCGTGGGCCGGCGCCGCCGGCAACTTCGAGCTCAACGTCATGCTCCCGGTCATCGCCCGCAACCTGCTGGAGTCGGTCGCGCTGCTGGCCGCGGCGTCCCGGCTGTTGGCGACGCGATGCATTCCTGGGATCACCGCCGACGCCGACCGGATGCAGCGGTATGCCGCGTCCTCCCCGGCCATCGTCACTCCCCTCAACGGCCTCATCGGCTACGAGGCCGCCGCGACGATCGCCAAGCACGCGCTGGCGCACAGTATGACGATCCGCGAGGCCACACTGGATCTCGGGTTTGTGGCGGACGGGCGGCTCACGGAGGCGCAACTCGACCAAGCCCTGGACCTGTCGTCGATGACAGGCCAGTCGTCGACGGGCCGGTCGTCATCGTTGCGCAGCGACGGGTGAGTGATCAGGCCCGCCTTTGTGCGGACTGGTCAAGGAGGGTGTTCAGGAGGGCGGCGCCGGTCCGCGCGTCGGGCACGGTGATCGTGAAGTCGTTGCCGTCACGTCGCGAAATCCGTAGCCCCGGGCCGGCCGCGACGATGACCGCCACTCCTTGCCCGGAGATCCGGTACCCCCAGCCGCCGTAGCGCAACGGCTCGACGTCGACCTCACGGGCGGAAGTGATGCGCGACAACGGGATTCGCCGGCCCAGGAAGCCCATCCGCCAGGCGAGGCCGCGTTCGTCCACCGTTGCCCGGACCGGCGCGAGACCGGCCAGAAGGGCACCGAGCACGATCAGAATGACCGCGGGGATGACGTCGGGCTGGACCACCGCCAAGACGACCCCGACGGCAACGGCGACCAACCCCGCGAACAGCACGACCTTGGAGGTGGCCTGGCTCGTCCATACGGCCCGCTCGCCGGGACGCAGCGTCAGGCGAGGCTGGTCATCCGGGAGCGGAGGCGCCGCGGCTCCCGGCGGCGTGAAGCGGTAGGCGAGCGCCGCAATCGCGACGCCGATGGCGGTCCCGGGCAGGAGCATCAGCATGCTGAAGCGGGCCTCATGAGCGTCCGCGAGGGCGAGTTGGACGTGGGCCGAGAGCACCGTGAGGGCGGCGAGGAAGGCGGCCGTGCCGGCGGCCAACCCGGCGCCCAGGCGACCCATGCTGCCGCGCTTGTCGACAGAGAACGCCGCCAAGAGGACTGCGGGGACGATGAGCGTCATGAGGAGGCTGGTCACGAGATTGGTCGAGCGGCTCATGAATCCGTCGGCCTGACCGCCGACGCCGAAATGTGTGGCCATCGGCTCCGGAAGCCGGTCGCGCCACGCGAGCAGCGTGCCGACCGAGACGACGACGCACGCCAGGATGATCCCGGCGGGAAGGGCCAGGCGGCGCACACGCCCGGTGGGCGCGGTGGTCTGGGTCATGAGTTCGCTCCTTCGTCCAGAGCTTCGTGAATTTGAGTGAGGCTGAGTCCGTTTCGGCGCCCCGCCGCCAGCAACTGGGCCACCGCCTCGCGGATCTCGAGCCGGCCCGGGGGAGCGTCCACGACGACGGCACCCCGCCCGCGACGGAGGTGGATGACCCCGTCGTCGCGGAGCGCGGCATACGACCGAAGAACGGTGTGCATGTTGATGCCGAGCGATGCCGCCAACTCGCGCGCGGCGGGGAGGCGGTCGCCGGGGGCGATCTCGCCGGCGGCGAGGCCACCGCGGATCGCCTGCGCGAGTTGGTCGAACAGCGGCGTCGGTGACGTCGGGTCGATCCGGAGCAGCATACGATCACTCTAGTTGTTCTAGTGTAACTAGAACAAGTCTTGTTGGTCACATAGGGGTAGCGGGAGCGTGTGCAGGGGCGGCACAGTGGCGCGAGCGCCGACGTCGGCGCGATAGGTTCGCCGTAGTTCCCACCCGCCGAGAGGATCCGCCGTGCGCATCGTGGTGCCCAAGGAGTCGCGTGCCGGGGAGACGCGCGTTGCCGCGACCCCGAAGACGGTCGAGGCGTTGCGCGCGCTCGGATACGAGGTCGCGGTGGAGACACGCGCGGGGCTGCGGGCGAGCTTCGACGACGAGTCGTATGCCGCGGCCGGCGCCGAGATCGTCGAGCCGGGCGAGGCGTTCGCCGGCGACGTCGTCTTGAAGATCAATGCGCCGAATGCGGCCGAGCGGATGCGCCTGCAACCGGGGCAATATCTCGCGAGCTTGATGGCGCCAGCGCTCAATCCCGACCTGGTCACGGCGTTGTCGGAGCGCGGCGTCACGGCGTTGGCGATGGATGCCGTCCCGCGCATCTCCCGCGCGCAGGCGTTGGATGTGCTCTCGTCGATGGCCAATATCGGGGGCTACCGCGCGGTGATCGAGGCCGCCCACGAGTTCGGGTCGTTCTTCACCGGACAGGTCACGGCCGCGGGCAAGGTCCCGCCGGCGAAGGTGCTCGTCATCGGGGCCGGGGTCGCCGGGCTCGCCGCGATCGGCACCGCCAACAGCCTCGGGGCGATCGTGCGGGCCTTCGACGCGCGCCAGGAAGTGGCCGATCAGGTCGAGTCGATGGGCGGGGAGTTCCTGCGGATCGACATCGAAGACACCGGGCCCTCCGCCGACGGCTACGCCAAGGAGACGACGGACGACTTCAACGCCAAGGCCGCCGCGCTGTATGCCGCGCAGGCCCGCGACGTCGACATCATCATCACCACCGCGCTGATCCCCGGGAAGCCCGCACCTCGGCTGATCACCGAAGAGATGGTTGCCTCGATGAAGCCCGGCTCCGTGGTCGTCGACATGGCCGCGGCCAATGGGGGCAATGTCGCCGGCTCGCGGCCGGACGAGCGGGTGGTGACCGAGCACGGGGTGAAGATCCTCGGCTACACGGATCTGCCGGGGCGGTTGCCCACCCAGGCGTCGCAGCTGTTCGGGACGAACCTCGTCAACCTGATGAAGCTGCTCACCCCCGGCAAGGACGGCGAGGTCGTCCTCGATCTCGACGACGTCGTGCAACGGGGTATGACCGTGTCCCGCGCCAGCGAGGTGCTGTGGCCGCCGCCGCCGGTCCAGGTATCGGCCGCACCCGTTGCGGCTCCGGCCGCGGCCGTGGTGGCGAAGCCGGTTGCTCAACCGATGGCCGCGAGCACCAAGCTCGCACTGATCGGGGCGGGCAGTGCGCTCTTCCTGCTGATGGCCGCATTCTCGCCGCCGGCCTTCCTCGGCCACTTCATGGTGTTCATGCTGTCGGTGGTGATCGGGTTCTATGTCATCGGCAATGTGCACCACGCGCTGCATACGCCGCTGATGTCGGTGACCAATGCGATCAGCGGCATCATCGTCGTCGGGGCGCTGCTTCAGGTGGGTCACGCCGGGAAGTTGTGGGTGAGCATCCTGGCGTTCATCGGCATTCTGGTGGCCAGCATCAACGTCTTCGGTGGGTTCACCGTGACCGGACGAATGCTCGAGATGTTCAAGCGTGAGGAGCCGGCCCGATGACGCCGTCGTATGCCCTGGTCCAGGGCGCCTATATCGTCGCGGGCTTGCTCTTCATCCTGGCGCTGTCCGGGCTGTCGCGGCATGAGAACGCGCGCCTAGGCAACCGCTTCGGCGTCATCGGCATGGCGATCGCGCTCGTGGCGACCATCTGGGCCGCGACGGCCGGGGTGTCCTTTGAGGGCCTGTCGACAGTAGGGACCGGGCTGCGCGGCCTGGCCTTCATCGTCCCGGCCATGGCCATCGGTGCTGCAATCGGCATCTGGCGGGCGCGGTCGGTCGAGATGACCGGTATGCCCGAGCTCATCGCGATGCTGCACAGCTTCGTCGGTGCCGCCGCCGTGCTTGTGGGGTGGAACTCGTCATACGAGAACTCGCCGTATCCCAAGGTGCACGCGGTCGAGGTCTTCGTCGGCGTCTTCATCGGGGCCGTCACGTTGACCGGCTCGATCGTGGCCTATCTCAAGCTCGCGGCCAAGATGAAGAGCGCGCCGCTGATGCTGCCAGGCCGCAACGTGCTGAACCTCGGCGCGATCGGGGTCTTCGTCGTGATGACGATCGCCTATGTCGCCACGCCGGAGAGCAGCACCTTCCTGCGGCAACTGATGCTCGGGATCGTGACGGTGCTGGCGCTCGCGCTCGGGTGGCATCTGGTCGCCTCGATCGGCGGCGGGGACATGCCGGTGGTGGTGTCGATGCTCAACAGCTATTCGGGGTGGGCCGCCGCGGCTGCCGGCTTCCTGCTGAGCAACGACCTGCTGATCATCACCGGCGCGCTGGTCGGCTCCTCGGGCGCCTACCTGTCCTACATCATGTGCAAGGCGATGAACCGCTCGTTCATCTCGGTGATCGCGGGCGGGTTCGGCGTCGAGGGCGGCACCACCGCCGGCGATATTGAGTATGGCGAGCACCGCGAAATCCAGGCCGCCGGCGCGGCCGCGCTGCTGGAGTCCGCGCGGTCGGTCCTGATCACCCCCGGCTACGGGATGGCGACCGCCCAAGCCCAGTACGCGGTCGCGGACCTGACCCGGCGCCTGCGGGAGAAGGGTGTGGACGTGCGCTTCGGCATACATCCCGTGGCGGGACGCCTCCCCGGCCACATGAATGTTCTGTTGGCCGAGGCGAAGGTCCCCTATGACATCGTCCTGGAGATGGACGAGGTCAACGATGACTTCCCCGAGACTGATGTGGTGCTGGTGATCGGCGCCAACGACACGGTGAACCCCGCCGCCATCGACGAGCCCGGCTCGCCCATTGCCGGTATGCCCGTGCTGCACGTCTGGGAAGCCAAGGACGTGATCGTGTTCAAGCGATCGATGGCCACGGGTTACGCCGGCGTCCAGAACCCGCTGTTCTTCAAGGACAACACCCAGATGCTCTTCGGCGACGCCCGCTCCCGCGTCGAGGACATCCTCGCCGCGCTGTAGCCCCGGCCTGGGTTGCGGCGCGGGGCAAGCCAGGCGCACTTTTCCGCCCATTGCCACAACATGTACGTACGCAACGGAACTGTTCCGTTGCGTACGTCCATGTTCCCTCCCATGAGGTCGCCCTCGAGCCGCGGAAGGCGCTTCAGGCAGCGATTAACAGTGCCCGATAGATCTTCGCCATCGCCCGCCGTGGGTTCTCGATATCCGCCCACGTCAGTCTGACAATGACGTAGCCAAGCGCCCGCAACGCGTCCTCGCGGACCTTCTCATCCCACAGCACTTGCCCGGAGCCTGAGGCGTATTTGAGTTTTCCGTCGAACTCAATAATGACCTTGGTATCGCGGATGAGGAGGTCGACGCGGGCAACCACCTTGCCCGTCGGGTCGCGAATCTCGACCTGGGGAATCACGGCAATGTCGTGCGTCACGCACGTGAACCGACCTCGCGACTCCAGGACCGACTCCGACCGCAGATCGGCGAAACGCTCCATGCTCACCGCGCGCGAACCGTTTGGCCACTCGCGCACAAGGTTGACCGCGTCGGCAAGCCCGGCAAAGGTGAAGAGGCCGTGGTGCAGCCCGAAATCGGCACTCACCAATCCTTGCTGTATGCCGTAATCCACGGCCACCTCGACCACCGCGTTGGCCGCGGGGACAGTCGGGCCGAACTCGGTCTCCACGCTCGGAAGGTAGCGCCGCCGAACGATGACGCCCTTGGTCCCCCGCCCCCGATCCACCGGACGACGGATGACAGGGCGGCGGAGGTCCACTCCCCATACGGGTATGCCGTGGGCGAGTGCGGCGCTGACGCCGGCGAATTCGGCGTCGGGATAGAGCGGGCGCACTCCGCGCATGAGTTGTCGATGGGCTTCGATGGGGTCGGTATGGCGCATGGAGCGCACGCGGTAGAGGCCGCGCATCTCGTTGTCGATCACGCCTTGCTTGCTTAGGTCGACCAGGGTGCGCGGAGCGAGGCCGAAGGCGCGTGCCTGGGACGTGGTGAACATCCCGTCCTGGCTGCGGATGAGGGATTCGAAGCTGCGGTCAAAGATCGTCATACAGGGCATCTTGGCGCCGCTGCCGGGCGTGTCGTCCAGCCAAGTTGGTGCCTGTGGATAACTCATGGGAGACAACATGGACGTACGCAACGGAAATGATCCGTTGCGTACGTCCATGTTGTGGCAATGGGCGGGAATGTGCGCCTAGGTGAGCGGGCGCTCCGGGTCAGGTCGAGGTCATCGAGGGGTAGCCGGAGTCCTGGGGGGAGCGGCCGGCGAGGCGGGAACGCTTGTAGCCGTACAGGAAGTAGATCAGGAAGCCCAGGGCCATCCAGATCAGGAAGCGGACCCAGGTCTCCAGCGGCAAGGTCAGTGCCAGGTAGGCGCAGATCGCGGCGGAGAGCCAGGGGAGCCACGGGTTGAATGGCACCTTGAACGGACGGTTGAAGTCCGGGCGACGCTTGCGCAGCACCGGCACGGCGAGCGAGACCAGGAAGAACGCGGTCAGCGTGCCGATGTTGATCATGTACTCCAACTTGCCGATCGGAGTCAGGGCCGCGGTGAGGGCCACGATCGTGCCGACGGCGACGGTGATCCGCGCGGGGGTGCCGGTCTTGGGGTTGGTCTTGCCCCACGACGACGGCAGCAGCCAGTCGCGCGACATCGCGAAGATCACGCGCGAGGTGCCGATCAGCAGCGTCATGACGACGGTGGTCAGACCGGCCACAGCGCCGGCGGCGATCAGCGTCGCATACCCCGGCTTGCCCACATCGACGAAGACCTTGGCCAGCGACGCCTCGGCGGAGAGATCCTTGTAGGACACCATGCCCGTCATGACCAGCGCGGTCGCACAGTAGAGAACGGTGCAGATCACCAGTGAGCCGATGATGCCGCGCGGCAGGTCGCGGGCCGGGTTCTTGGCTTCCTCCGCGGTCGTGGCGACCACGTCGAAGCCGATATAGGCGAAGAACACCAGCGACGCACCGGCCAGGATGCCGCCGACGCCGAAGGCCGAGGGCTCCATTCCGAAGATGGTTTGCAGCAGCGGCGCAGTCCAGACCGTGTGCGTGTCGTCGGTCGCGGTCCGCGCCGGGATGAACGGCGTGTAGTTGGCCGTGTTGACATAGCCGAGGCCGGCGATGATCACGAACAGCACGATGAAGACCTTGAGCGCGACCAGGGCCATGTTGACCCGCATCGACTCCTTGATGCCGACCGTCACAAGCACGGTCAGCACCACGACCAGCAGGAACGCCGGGAGGTCGAAGTGCGAGCCGTAGGCGATCGACTCCGGAATGGTGATCCCGAGGCGGTCGAGGAAGACCCCCAGATAGGCCGACCAGCCCTGCGCCACCACCGACGCCCCGAGCATCAACTCCAGCAGCAAGTCCCAGCCGATGATCCAGGCGACCAACTCACCTAGGGAGGCATACGAGAAGGTGTATGCCGATCCGCTCACCGGGATCGACGACGCGAACTCGGCGTAGCAGAGGGCGGCGAGCCCGCAGCATACGGCCGCGACGATGAACGAAAGAATGATCGCCGGACCGGCGAGCGTCGCCGCCGCGCGACCCGCGACGGTGAAGATGCCCGCGCCGATCACGACACCGACACCGAAGACGGTGAGGTCGAGGGCGGTCAGTCGCTTCTTGAGCTGGTACTCCGGTTCGTCGCCCTCGCGAATCGTCTGCTCGATGGACTTCGTCCGCATCACGCTCATGGCTGCTCCTCTCCTGGTGTGGGGTACTTCGGGGTGATCTTGCCCTCTGGCCACCTGACCGGGGGGAACTCGTCGGTATCTGGACCGGGGCCGACGTCACGGCTTCCGGCGGCGCGGTGCACGGGCTTGGTGGGATCACCCATCGGCACCGGTCGTCTGGGCTTGTCCGTTCCGTGCGCGCGTTTGCGCACCTTGCGGCCGACCAGTGCCGCACCTCCCGGCCGTGGGTTGTGCGCAACGACGATCTGTCCGCTCGTCAACGCGTTGAGGCGGCGGAACGTCTGGCTGGGGTAGCGGACATACTCGATCTTGTTGAGTGCCTGGTCTTGGCCGGCGCTCTCGATCATGATCGTTCCGTAGTTGCAGATGCGCCCGATCAGGGACCGACGCAGCGATAAGTCGGTGACTTTGCCGCGGCGCATCACGGGCGTGCGCTTGGCAATGAGCCCCTCGATCTTGAGGATGCGTTGATCGGTCGCGACGAAGGTCTCGTGCCGGCGCTCTGCCTCCTCCCAGGCCAGCCAGGCCAGGGACAGCACCAAGGCGATGAGCAACAGCCCGCTCGGCAGTTCACCATCCGCGATAGTGGTGAGTACGACGGCGCCGATGAGCAAGCTGAGAGCGACCGGCTTCCACAGGCAGGCGGGGTGGCGGGGAACGTTGAGATAGAGCTCTTCGCCGGCAACGAGGGTGCGTTCGAGCTCAGCCGACGCCTCTCGAATGAGCGGATACTCGATCCACCCCGAGACCTGCGGCGGCTCCGACATGTCGGACTAGGCGCGGTTGAGCAGCGCGTCGAAGAAGCGAGCGATATTGGAGATCGCCTTGGCGATCAGGTCCCAGGCGCGTCCGACGATGTCGGCGGCGTCGCGGGGGTTTGTGAAGATCGCGTACAGCAGGAAGATCACGATCAGCCACAGAACGATCTTCTTGATCGGGGGCATCGACACCTGTTCCTCCTGGTGAAGCCCCGGTCAACGGGGACAACTGTCACGGCTCGGCAGTCTCAGGCGCGGGCGCGCCTTTGGGGTCAGTGTGCCCCATGTTACGCGCGTGACAGAAATAGACTGTTCAATTCGTTATATCAAAGGGCGCGTTAGGTGACCCCGCGATGGTGTCCGACGACTCTCCGGTCAGACTCAGACTGCTATTGAGGCAGAGGTCAGACGACGCCATACAGCCGATCGCCGGCGTCGCCGAGGCCCGGCACGATGTAGCCGTGCTCGTTGAGCCGCTCGTCGATCGAGCCCGTCACAAGCGTGATCGGCGGCGCGACATCGGCGAGCTGCTCCTGCATGAACGCGATCCCCTCGGGCGCCGCCAGCAGGGTCACGGCGGTGATGTCCTTGGCGCCGCGCTCGACCAGGAAGCGGATCGCGTCGACCATCGAGCCGCCAGTCGCCAGCATCGGGTCGAGCACGAAGACCTGCCGATTGGTCAGGTCGTCGGGCAGGCGGTTGGCATAGGTCGTCGCCTCCAGCGTGACCTCGTTGCGCTGCATCCCCAAGAAGCCGACCTCGGCGCTGGGGAGCATGCGCACCATACCCTCGAGCATGCCGAGACCCGCCCGCAGGATCGGCACGACTAGCGGCTTCGGGTTGGACAGCTTGATCCCGGTCGTCCGGGCGACGGGGGTGTCGATCTCGAACGGCTCGATGCGGACTTCGCGCGTCGCCTCGTAGGCGAGCAGCGTCATGAGTTCCTCGGCCAGCCGGCGAAAGGTGGGGCTGTCCGTGCGCTTGTCGCGCAGATAGGTCAGCTTGTGCTGGATCAACGGGTGGTCGGCCGTCAGGACGCGCATAAGGGAAACTTACCGGGTGCCCACCGACCCTGCGTATGCCGCGTGGATGGGCCACGCGCTCACCGCGGCCCGCGCCGCACTCACCACGGCGGATGTGCCGGTCGGGGCCGTCGTCGTCTCACCGGAGGGGCGGGTGATCGGCACCGGGTGGAACGCCCGCGAGGCTGAGGGGGACCCGACCGCGCACGCCGAGGTGGTGGCGCTGCGGGAGGCGGCGCGGCATACGGGGGAATGGCGGTTGAGCGGCGCCACCTTGGTGGTGACCCTGGAACCGTGCGCCATGTGCGCCGGGGCGTTGATGCTGGCCCGCATCGAGCGGGTGGTGTTCGGGGCGTGGGATGCCAAGGCGGGAGCGTGCGGATCGGTGTGGGACATCCCGCGCGACCGGCGCGCGACGCACCGCTGCGAGATCGTCGGTGGGGTTCGCGAGGACGAGTGCGCCGGCCTGCTCCTCGATTTCTTCGCCGATCACAGGCTCTAGTAGTCTGCTCCGCGGTGGCGTGTCCGAGCTGCCTAAGGAGCGCGCCTCGAAAGCGCGTGTGGGGGTGACTCCACCCAGGGTTCGAATCCCTGCGCCACCGCCAGACGACTGAGGGCGGACCCGATCGGGTCCGCCCTCATTCGCGTCCGGGACCTAATCAGAAACCCGAGCGATCCTGGATGGTGCCGCCGCTACCGAGCGGACCGGTCCGGGTGAACGACTGGAACCACGTGCCCTGGCTGGTCAGCGTCCCGGTGTCGCCCTCGCTCAGCAGTCCGTATTGCTGGCCTTCGAGGGGGAACTCTTCGCGGGCGCCGCCGGGGAACTCGAAGGTCGCGAAATAGGACGTGCGGGTCGAGTTCTCGTTGCCGGTGACTCCGGCCCGCTTGGAGACGACCCGGGCGGGGCGGTTGAGCTGCGGGCTGGCGGCATTCGCGCGCTGCACCGCGCGGTTGCGACTGGACTGCCGCACGATCGCGGACAGGACCACGACGAAGACGCACGCGATGATGCCGAGCATCAGAACGAAGAAGATGGCAAAGGCCTTGGGCATGACGACGTCGAACTCTCCAGGCGAGGCAGCAGGGCAGGCTCGATCCTGTCACGGAGCGGCCACGTCCTCCGCGTTCGGGCGCGCGGTGCTACATAGTCGACATGGACTTGAGCCCATCGCTGCCGGAACTGCTGGATCGAATCCGTGGCCTGCGGGCCGCCCCGGGCGAGCGCCTGGTCATCGGCATCGTCGGTGTGCCGGGCGCGGGCAAGTCGACCCTCGCCGCCGCGCTCGTGGCCGGGCTGCGCGCCGACGGCGCCACGCGCGCGGTCCAGGTACCGATGGACGGTTTCCATCTCGCGGACGTGCAGTTGAATCGCCTCGGCCTGCGGCACGTCAAGGGCGCGCCGCCCACCTTCGACGGCGATGGGTATGCCGCGCTCCTCGGCCGGCTCCGTCACGACCGGACCCGCCCGGTCTATGCCCCGAACTTCGAGCGCGACCTGGAGCAGCCCCTGGCCGGGGCGATCGTCGTGGAACCCGAGGACGACATCATCATCACGGAGGGCAATTACCTTCTCCTGCAGGACGATCCGTGGCCGTCGACGCGCTCGGAATGCCACGACGTGTGGTTCGTCGATGTCGCCGACGACGTCCGGCTCCCCCGCCTGATCGCCCGGCACGTTCAGTTCGGCAAGACGCCGGACGAGGCACACGAGTGGGTCATGCGCAATGACGAGGCCAATACGGCCGTGGTCAAGGCCAGCGCGGCGGGCGCCGATCTCACGGTGACGATGGGCTAGCCGGTGACGATGGGCTGACCGGCCCCGCGCCACGCTCGGCGAGGTGGCGGGAAACGTTGGCGCGGTGCACGGCATACCGGCCGCTGTCCGGATCCCAATGTCGGTATGCCGCGGCCACGGCCCACCCGGTCGGCCCGAGTTCCGTCGTGGTGCCGGGAGCGGGGGCCGGTGTGGTCACGACGGCGACGCCCAGGCGGTGCGCTTCGGTTCGGATCAGTTCGGCGAGCTCCGGTGCAGCGGCGGGCGGAATGCGGTGTCTCGCAGCGGGATACGCGGCCATGGCCCGCCGCACCAGGCGTCGGCGGGAGCTGAGGGATGGGGCTAGGGTCGGGTCGGCGATGATGCGCTCGGGCGTGACGCCGAGCGCCTCGGCCGCCGCGGTCAGCTCCGCCACGACTGCGGCGGCGAGGTTGCTGGGGTTGAGCGGGTCGCGGACTTCGTCGTTGACGACCTCGCGTTGGGGCGCGGTCGCGGCGCAGGACAGGTGGACCAGCCGCAGGTCGGGGTGGCGCGATTCGAGGAGCGGGCCATAGGCGATGAGTTCGTCGCCGGGCCGGACGACATACCAGACTTCGCCGCCCCCCAGCCCTCGTCGGACGGTGTTGCCGAGGCAGAGAGCGGTGCGCCCGCCGCGGCGGCGCAGGCGCTGCAGCAGCCCACCGGGAGCCGGTGCCGCTGGTGTTGTTGCCGGTTCTTTTGTCGCTGCTGTTGTCAGCGGGCTGGTCGGTGTTGCGACCGGGGTCGGGGGTGAGGCAGGTGGCGTCGGGCTCGCGCTCGCCACCTCGCGCTCCACGCGCAGGCGATAACTGGACGTGAACCGGTCGGTCCACTCGAACTTCCACGGGTAGCGCCCGGCGCCGAAGTCGAATACATCAACCTCGCCGGCGGCGAGGACGTGGCCGAGGATGTCGTATTGCAGCACCTTGCCGAGCCGGTAGTCCCGCAGGTCAGGGTGGTAGGTGCTGGTCCAGGACAGCAGGGTTCGCCCGTGCCGGAAGGCGGATCGGGCCGCGACCAACTCACCGTCCGGGCGCTCGTAGCCGAAGGTCACGACTGCTCCAGGCGTCGCGAAGATCCCGCGATAGTGCGCGAGCCGCTGAGCGCTCTCGAACCACGAATGCCGCTCGGTCCGGCCCTGATCGGCGATCAGGTGGTCTTTCTCGCGCTGGTGCAGTCGGCCCAGCCGGTCGAGCATGTCGACGTCGTCGCCCGCGCGCACGACAAAACGCACGTCGTGGTCTCGCAGCAGCCGTCCGCGGTATTTCCGGGTCTTGTCCGGCACCCGGCCCGCCGCCTCGAAGGCCGCCAAGCCGGCCACACCGGCGAGGTCGATCCACGGGTGCTCCACCCGGTGGGTCAGGTGCGGATTCCACCGGTCGGTCGCGAGCGCGGTCGCCGCGAGAGCCGAACCTGCCCGGAGGTTGTCGAGCGAGAGGATGTCCCACGAGGGGTCGGCGTCGAGCGCGGCGAGGAGGGCGCGGCATACGGTCCGAGGATTGAGACATGGGTCGAGGATGGCGCCCATCCAGTCGCCGTGGGAGGCGAAGCGGAGCTGCGTCCGCGGCTGGCGACGCACCGAGATCCGTTGCCGCGCAAGGGGAAGGATGCCGACGACGGCGCCATTGTGGCGCGCGACCACCACTTCCAGGTCGTATGCCGCGTCCTCCCCGAACGCGGCCCACCACGCCCGCACGACGGGGAACCGCGCGTAGAACTCCGCTCCCGGATCGGCGGCGTCGAGCCGGGTCCAGTCGGCGCTCAGGGCGTCGAGGGCGGCAGTGTCACGAACTATGTCGACGTCCACGCGCGAGCCTCCTCACCCAGGTCGGGGTCAGCGGAAGTTCGATCGTGCGGCCGAGCCGGGGGAGGTGCACGAGTTGGCTGCGCGGGACGAAACCGAGTGCCCGATAGGAGGCGATCGAGGCGGCGTTGGTGTTGGCGATCGTCGTGACCGCCCGCGCCGCGCCGGACGCTCGGGCGAGTTCCAGTCGGCGCGCGATCGTGAAGCCGTGGACGCCGCGGCGACGCTGGCGCGGGACGGTGGCATCGTCATACAAGAAGACGTCGTCGGGACGCAGTCGCAGGGTGTGGCCGATGCGGGAATTGGGGCCGCTACCGCGCAGGAGATGGCACCAGCCCAGCCAGTCGCCGTCCGCGTCGCGCACGAGCCAGCCCTGCTCGTCGGTGCCGACGCGGCCGAGGAGCACACCGAGTTTGCGCTCGGTCATGGCCTTGGGCTCAGAGGCTCGGAACGCGTGGAGCGAGGCGGGGTCGGCGGGGACGAGTTCGTAGGTGCGGGCCGGATCGACCTGCGGGAGAGGCGAATCGAGGTCGCGGACGAAGGTGGTGAGGCGTTCGACGCGCGACACGCGGGCGGCCATGATCCTTAGATCCCCCTTCTTCGGCAGACGAATTCCTAGCCTAACCAGCGTGACCTCGCCTTCTGTGGACCTGCCGCCCGTGCTGGCGTTGGTGCCGCATCAAGATGACGAGTTGCTGATCATGGGGGCGGCGCTGCGCAATGCGATCGCGTCGGGGCGCGGGGTGCAGCTGGTGCTCTTCGGGCTCGGCGACGGCACGATCGTGCGCACGCGGGACATGCCGCGGCTGCTGGGCTACGAGCCGACGGGGGCCGAGATCGGGGCGGTGCGCGATCGCGAGTTCACCGCGTGCGCCGAGCGGCTGGGGCTCAGCGCGAGCGCGGTCGCGATGGCCGAGCCGCGGCAACACGAAAAGGTCTTCGACCCGGCCGTCACCCGCCGCACCATCCAGTCGTGGCTGCGCCGCATGCCGTATGCCGAGGTGTGGGTCGTCAGCGAATACGACGCCAACCGCGACCACGCCACGATGGGTCGGGTGGTGCGGGACTTGTGGGCCGAGGGCGAGATCGCGCTGCCGCCGCGCGCGTTCGTCGCCCCGTGGCTGCGCGCGAGCGTCGACGAGCCGGCACTTGAAGCGGAGACCGCGCAGATCGGCTACTGGGAGCAGGCGCCCTATCGCTTCACCGACATCCACGCGGGGGCGTGGGGCGTGGGGCTGAAGTCCGTGCGCGACTACTTCGACGCGCAGTTGAGCGACCCGACGACCTGGAGCTATTCGCTCGAACGCGCTCGGCGTCGCGCCTGACCGCCCATGCTCGTTGACCCGATGAGTCAGCCCCGGCCTCGGCGTCCGTTCCGGGCGCTCGGCGCCGCGCGCGAAGGTGCGCCTGGTGGCCACGATGGACGCGGCCGACCTGATCGCTCGGGTCCGGAGCCAGACTGGGACGCAGCAAGGCACCCTTTCCGCTCACGTCACCCCTTTCCGCTCACGTCACCCGCTAGAGCGTGTGACGTGAACGCGAAGGGGTGACGTGAGCGCGAAGGGGTGACGTGAGCGCGAAGGGGTGACGTGGGTGCGACGGTGCGTTCTTGGTCGCGCCACGCCGCTCGCCACATTGAGGTGCGGTGTCGCACCGTTGAAGTAGGCGCCCCCGAAGCCAGCCGTCCTGGCCGAGCGGTCGAAAACCGGAAGAAAACGGGATTGGGCTTGGGCCATTTCTAGACCCGCCTTCTCCTCATCGATGGGCACAAAGCTGGCCGGGGCCGACGTCTTCAGACTGGCGAGCGTCGGCGCCACGGCGCCCGAATCGGTCGCCGCACTCATCCCGGCCAGACCGATGCTCACTCCGGCGGCGGCCACCAGTGCGGCGGCTGCCAGGTAGGCGTGTCGACTCATTCCAGATCCTCACCCTCAGTTCAGCAGGATCGAAGCGGCGCCGGCTCGGCGTCGAGCCTC
>Ga0209174_10000437_pt1 | contig 32083 bp, 38 predicted proteins | sample JI91814BDNA_FD_187505 | JGI IMG/M metagenome (GOLD analysis project Ga0209174, IMG submission 187505) | Wastewater effluent complex algal communities from Wisconsin, to seasonally profile nutrient transformation and Carbon sequestration -... | ecosystem: Engineered > WWTP > Effluent > Algae...
TATCATTTTTAATTTGTATATTATTAATTACAAAATTTACTTATCTATCAGATAATGATTACATCATCACTATATTATTTATTATACTTAATGTTCTTATATGAATTTTTCATATTATTACATAAAAAAATTCATATAAGAACATTAAGTATAATAAATAATATAGTGATGATGTAATCATTATCTGATAGATAAGTAAATTTTGTAATTAATAATATACAAATTAAAAATGATACCATTGTATACAATAATAAATAAACTTGTTTTAGTTTAGTTTTTGAGAAATTTAATATTAATACATATATAATTATTTTAAATATATTTAATATTAATATTATATTTAAATTTACAGTATTATCGTATTTACTACATAGATCTAAATTTATAAAATATAAATTTTTAGTTAACTTAAACAACATTAATCCATGTAATAATAATAATGTTATACAAATTTTATCTATAAAAAATATTAAATAATTTAATTTAAATGTATTTAATTTTTTTTTTAAATAAATAAGTTTATTCGATAGTATTTGATTTAAAATATCTAATGTTATTATAAGTAATAATAAATTATTATTTATAATACTAAATGTCATACATATTAATATTGAATTAATGAAATTTAAATGTTTAATTTGTTTATCTATATTATTTATATAGATTCTTTGATTTGTGTATAAAATTAATATTATTGCATTTAATGTAATCATTAAAATTAAATTTATTTTATTTATTTTTATAATAAAAAAATATTTAAATATTAAATTATTACTACTTACAGGGTTGAAAATAAAAACTTTAATACAGTTTAATTTATATAATACAAGGAGTAATATTGTTTCGAATAATATCATAAATGTAATTATTTTTATTAATATAGTATAATTTATATTTTTATTAAAGTTATAATATAATATAATTATAATAATATTGATAAATATTAAACCTGACGCAATTAAAATTAAATTTTCATAATTTTTTAAATTAATATTAATTATATTTGACATTATTTATTTATTAGTCATCAATTGGATTAATTTATACTATAGTACATGTTATAATAGTAAATATATTGGTTGAATGGTACTGCTATTATTTTTATAGGCATATGATGATGAAATCTTCCACATACCTCAGCACAATGTCCTATATATATACCAGGTTTATTTAATCTTAATGTATAGTGCGTAGATCTACCTGGTACACAATCAAATTTTAAACCTAATCCCGGTATAAATCATGAATGTACTACATCGAAACTATTTGTTATTACTGTTATATTTGTTTCAGTCGGCAGTACTAATGTGTTTCTAGAACTTATTAATCGTAATTTTGATGATATGTTTTTTTTTTGTAAATTATTTAATGGGGTTATTTTTTTAGTTTTATAAAAACTATTAATATTTTTATTATATGAATCGTAGGTTATGATTAAATTTTTTTTAAAAAATTTTCAATTAGTTTTAGGTTGTTGTTGAATTGTAAAAAAGTGTCGGTTATAAGGTCTGTAACTATTAAATTGTGTTTTTTTAATTATAAATAAATTATTATTGTTTGAAAATTTAAATTCAGATTTACATAAAATCAATTTAGATTTATTTATTTTATAAAAAAGTTTATTGGCTTTAAATATTACTTTAGTTTTGATAATATTATATATACTAATTTTTTTATTAAAATATTTATTTAATTTGATATTGTTGTTAATTATTGTATTTTTATAATTTTGATTATTTAATATTTTTACTACATTTAATTTATTAAATCTATATATCGTTTTATTATTTTTTACATTTAATAGTTTAATTTTTTTAAAAAATGTTTTTTTATTTTTTATAAATGGTATATTTTTTTTTTTTAATCTATATGTTATATTTATTTTATTACCGCGACCTATAATTATACCATTATTCATTAAGTCGTTTTTTAAATTAACTGAAAATTTATAAACCCAATATCATTGTTTACCCCTTACACGTAGCGTAAATAGTCCAGATTCTGAGTGATTTTCAATTATTTTTAAAATTAAATTTGAGTTTACTAAAATATTACTGCATCAAAATATTGGAAATAAAGATGCTACTGTATCGCCCCATCTACCATTAGATTTAATACTTGTATGTATTTTTGGTTTAATCTTTAATGTATTTTCGAAAAATATTTTTAAAAGAACTTTATTGAATAAAACTATAATTAGGATAAATGACATTCATCATCAATATTGTCAAACTGTTAATGTTGTTACAATTGATGAATTATACATTGGGAAGTGTGTATTAAAATCAGATTTAATGTTCCTTGTTAACTCTATAGAGCCTAAACTACCATTATTGTAGTTTTCTTTATTTAAATATGGTAATAGGCTCTCGGGTATATCGTTTATCAAGTTTGTAGCACTTGTAGTAATGTTTGATTGTAATAAAAAAATTATTAATATTATTACTAATATTAAAATAAATTTAACGTTATTGACCCCTTTAATAATATTTAAAGTGATGTGTTTGAATCCATTAAGTTTTGTAGCTAAGTACTCCATTTTAAAAATTTAAATTTGTTATAATATAATTTCTATAAATATTAATATTACTAAAAATATTACTATTTTTTCGTGATTAGATAAATTCGAGCTAATTGATTTACTATTAATATTTAGAGTTAATATTATATCGAATAGTAGATAATTTATATTTAAATTATTTAATATTATAATTATAGATAATATAATAAAATTAAATAAATTAAACTGGTTTAGTATAAGATATAATATTATAACTGTACTTATAAATCAACCAAAGGTATTAATTATAATTAATAATATACGTAAATATATGTTAATCGAAATGGACGGTTTTATATATTTAATATTCAGTAAATTTGAGTTAGTTTTAGTTAATGATTTGAATATAAAAAATCTATATTTATTTAATCATAATAATATTATTAATAATATACTATACAGTGTTTTAAGTACAATTAATAATGTTAATAGATTAAATTTATTAAAGTTACTTAATATTAATAAAATTAAAATTTCTATTGTTTTTTGATTTAAAAATATTATTATTTTTTTATTAAACTTTAAATTAGTTTTTTTTATTTCTAAAAAAAATTTAAATTTAATGGCTAATAGTATTAAAATTAATATATCATTATTACTATTAATAAAGAAATTATAGAAGAATAATACTTTTAATATAATTATCGAATCTAACATATTATTTATAAATAAAACTATAGATTCATTATTGTTTTGTCTCAATGATTGTATTGATTTAAAATTCGGGTATATACCGATTTTTAATATTATATCTATGTATATTAAAGTTTTTAATATTATTTTATTTTTATAGGGTATTAAATTAAAATAATCATTAGTATTAAATTGATTTATATACTTGTGTTGATAATAACATAAAATTATTGATATTGGTAGTGATATAAAAAGTCACGATACTAGCACTGCTATTTTCTTTATTTTATTTTTATTTATATCAAATGTAACTAAAGTTATAATTATAATAATGTACATTACGTACTCCAAAATAGTGAATAATATTGTATTTATAGTAAATACATATTTATAAATTATTATAAGCGTTACATTACTTATAGTTAATATTAGAAAATTTCTTTTTATAATATTATAATTTATAGCTAATATCGTTAATATAGTAATGACTAAACAGATAAATATTATATTTTTACAAAAAAAATAATCATATAAAAATATATCTTTTTTTTCATTTAATAAATACTTTAATTCGTGCTTTATTTCATAATATATAGAGGTTATTAATGTCAGAAATAACAATGTGTTTAGTCCTATAAATATATTAAACATTGAATATTTGTTAATTCTTTATATCTTTAAATGGGTACGACTTAGGTACTCTTGTTATATTAAAAAAAAAAAATGGTTTATTTAAATATATAATATAATTTTTATATACTTTATAAGTTATATTTCCAGTGTGTATAGTTTTATTATTTACTAGTAAATAATTAATTATATTATTTTTTTCAAAATTTTTTAATTTATATTTTTTTTTATTTAAAATTTTATATAAATTTGTTTTTATATATATATATTTAAACATTATTATATTAAGAAAAATAATATGGCCTCTATTATATAAAAAATAGCAAATATCTGTCAAACAAAAACTTTACTATTAGCGTAATTGTATTTAGGTGGTATTATTTTCACTGAATTATTCATTAAATTTGTATATATAATAATTAATGAGTTTATTATTTTTATTTTATTTATTTTAGGTAAAAATAAATTAAATTTAGGGTATATATATCATGTAATTAAATTTTTTTTTATATTTATTAATTTATGTAACATTATTTATATAATAAGTAAAATTATAGGACAGTATATTATATTTATAATTATAATTAAATTAATAATATAGATATAATTGTAGTTGTAATTATTTTTTTTAAAAAAAAAATTATTGTTTTTATTAAAAATATAATTAAAATATATAATTAATATGATTGTGTTAAATATAAATAATATCAGCACTAATATTGTTTGAAATCATGTTACGTTAACTAGTAAATTAATTTTAATTAAAAATAAACTACTCACTGGTAAAGCAGCTATTAATCAAATTATTAAAGTTAATAGAATTTTTTGAAATTTTTTATTTAATATATAATTAAATTTATTATTTTTATTGAATAAATTTATAAACACACTCACTATTATTATATTTAAAAATTGAAATATTATAAGTAATTTTATTGGTTGTGTTATATAATAATTTAACATTTTATATAAATATTATAAAGATTAGTATAGATGTTATATTCAGTAACACTCACAATTTACTTATATTATTATTAGTATAAACTATAATTACAGATAATATTATTAATGTAATTAATCATTGTAAATTAAAAAAATTATTAATATTTATTTGTAAATAATTATACATTAGGAGTATTATCAACATTATATATAAGTAATAAAATGTTATTATCTTTATATTATTGTACACTAAATTAGAGTTATCATCACTGTGCTTATTTAATTTAATTAATGTGTATTTTTTATTTAAAATAAGTAAAAGTGGTTTGAGTCCATAGAGGTATGAATTTATACTATATATTAATAATGTTGATGATATAAAAATAGTCTCATAACTATTTTTCGTATTAAATAAATTTATATTTGTTTTAATGTTATAAATTATAGATAGTGGTGTCGTAGCAAGCAGTAATAATGCTAAAATTAAAATAAATGAAGCTAGTTTATCGCTTTTATTTATTATTTCTCAATTTCTTATATCCTGATTATGATTCTGTTGTTGAATTAAAAATCCAGCTACTATGAAACTAAATGATTTTACTACTCCATGTAAAATAAAATAAAATTGCGCAAGTTCGTAATTCTTTAATAATATTAATAAATATATAAAGGCACAATTAGATATTGTTGAATAAGCTAATAGTCGTTTTATATCAGTTTGATTTAATGCTATTAGTGATGCTAATACCATAGTTATAGGGGCGCTTATAAACAATATATACTCTACGAATATATTATTCTCCATAAATAATATAAAACGCAATGTGAGGTATATTCCCGCGGATACTAATGTTGCTGAATGTATAAGTGCAGAGGCTGGTACTGGTGCTTCCATTGAATCTGGTAATCAAAAATAAAATATAAACTGAGCTGATTTTATTAAAGCAGTAACTAGTATTAAAACTCCTATTATATTCATGTAGTGTGTGGTTACTTCTAAATTTAAATAATTTAAATTTTGATAAATTTTAAAATATAAAACAAATGCTAGAACTAAAAATATATCACTTATTTTATTAAAAAAAAATGCCTTGTACCCAGATTTAAATGAACTTGGTTTGTTTTTATAAAAACTAATTAAAAAGAATGATGATTGGCCTAGAATCTCTCATGCAAATAATAGTAGTAATCAGTTAGCGCTTATTACTATTAATAACATACTTAATATAAATATATTTATTAATACTAAAAATTTCTCTTTATTAGGGTTATCGTACATGTATAAAAATTGATATAAATGTACGAAAAAACTAATTACATAGACTGTAATTAAAAAAATTAATGCAAGTTTATCTATTTTTATAGTAAAGAAATGTAATAAACTCATATTATTATTAATATTATGAGTTAATGTAAATATCATTTCGTATTGTACTACATATAGAATTGATAATAGGTGTATTTGAATGAATAATATTATATTTATTATATTAAATATAGTTCTATAATTTAAATTTTTATATATCTGATAATAAACTACACTTACTATTTGTATACTAAAAATTATAAAAAATATTTTTGATATTATTATTTTAAAATCTTTAAATATGTTAAAAATTATATCTACAAACCCATCGTTTTGATTTTGAATTAAAGGTTTTATTATGTTTAAATAATCGTTATATTTAGCTTTAAAGTCATCTATTATTATATATATAAAATGCTGAGATCACTCACTAATAGAGTATATCAAATAGCTAACTGCATTAAAGAATCAATTTCTTATAGATTCTAATACGATTATAATTTGATTAGAGTTTAATTTTAAATTATTTATATTAATTTTATTAAAATTTTGATTCAATACAGTATCGAATAAACTCATCGATATATTCATTACATCACTAATCGTACTGCAGTTGATAATTAAATTATTGTATGATGTAAATATATTTTTGGTAGTTAAATTTAAACAATATAATTCCCCATTTATTAAAAAAATTAAATATTTAAATGTACTAAATGTTATTAAATATATAAAAGTTAAAATTATTTTTATAAAAATTATTATACTATAGTAAAAATTAAAAATAAAACTATATATAATAAATAATATTGGACTTTTTAGAAATTCAAAAAAATTAAATGTAACTAAAATGGTGATAATAATCGATGTTACGTTAATGTATTTGAATAACTTTTTGATAAATGCCGATAAGTTAATTTTATTATACATTTCATGTTAAAAAAATAATTCTTTAATATATTTATTATTAACTCAACGGTAATACCTATGAAAATTAATATTATTATTTCTTTTTTTGTTTTTTTATCAGAAACATATATCGTGATATTTTTAGATATAAATACGGTTATGTAATTTATAATTTTTTTTATTTTATTCTTTATTAAATCTCTGGATAATATAATTGCAATTATAATAGATATTAATATAAAAAAATAAAAGCGTATTATTTTCGAAATAAATTCAAATAGTATTAATTTATTTGATTTTATAGGTTCAATAATTTCTACATTTTTAACCTCTAAATTACTTTTATTAGCTAAAAAATCTTTAGCTGCATTTATCTCCTCTCATGTAATATCGTCGTATGATTTATTGAATAGTACGCTTATCTCCGATGGTATATCATTATAGTATATTGGTAGTGGTGTATAATCATATATAAGTTCATTTAGTTTAAGATAAAGTGTAATTGGTATTCCAAGTATACAAAATAATTTAAAGGTATATCACATTGATATAAAATTTAAATCGCTGAAATTTTTAACATCAAAATCTCTTTTTAATTTTTCTAAAAATATTTTTTTTATAAACTTTATTATAGTTTTTAACATTTTAAATTTACAATAAATGGAATTCCTCGACTACAGAGCTGAAGTTGGTAAACATCTTATAAAAATGAATATGATTATAAACTCCATACATTTTATACTTATATATATATTTAAAGAAAATTATATAGTTTAGTGCCCAAAATATTAATACGATTATTAAATTTTGTTGTCAAAGACCTATTAGCTCAAGTGATAATTTTTTTCACGTATTTAGTGAAATCAATAATATAAATATTAAATTAAATAATACTATTAGGTATATATGTAAGAATTTTACACATAAAATCAAATCTAAAATAAATGTTACAGGTGGTAAATATCTTTTATCTTGACTGAATTTTTTATTATATAAATCGTATAGGATTATTTCATTTTTTATTTTAAATGTCGTATTGTACATATCGATATGTTTCTGTTTTCATAATTTCGATTCTTTATAATTCGATATTTGTAAATAATAATAATATGCTTTTATTTCGTTTATAAATAAATAAACTAAAACTAATGTTAAAACTAAAAGTAATATATTTTTTATAAAAATATTAGAATATACAGAATTATAACTTATATAATTAATTAGAAATACTGATGATAGTATAATTATATATGGTTTTATATTACTTATATTAGGTAATTCTGGTTTTGTTTGATGAGACGCATCGATATACATTTTTAATTCAGCTGGGCTTACAATATATAAAAATATACAAATTATAAATAAATAAAATTCTAAAAATCATATTAAATTATAAACTCTTATTCAGAAAAATTTTATAACCGATGTATATTTTGAATTTTGATATATTGAGAAAAAATAAGCTATTAAATTTAATACATATAAAACTAATAGCACTAAACATACATTAGTTATATTATATTTATTTGTAAAAATAAAATTTATATTTAATATTGATATTAATGTTATTATTAAAATTATTACAGTAATAACTATTACTTTAACTTTTTTTAAAAAATTAATATGAAAATTCTGAAACATTTTATTTTTTTTTATAAACTCTATATTTAAAATATTTACTAAATTTTGTTTTTAAAACTCTTTTATTAAATCTATTTATTTCTTTTGAATTTAATATATATTCATAAAAAAAAAAACCTAAATTAAAATGTTTTAAAAATTTAGTTTTTTTTTTATTTAAAGTTTTTAAATTACGTATAATGTGTTTATATTTTAGGATTGGAAAATTAACGTTTATTCTACCCCTATATGTTATTTTTTTTGCTAATAATCTTTTTTTTCTAATATCTAATCACTCATTTCTTCATTGTTTATATCATAATCTATTTATGTAATCAAAAATTAAAAAACTTTTACTATATTTTATTTTAGTTAATTTAAATTTTTTTATTAAAAAATTATATAATATTATTTGATTTTTTATATTATAATGTTTTGGTTTTTTCGTGCGTGTTTTTTGACTATTTAAAGGTAGTGATAAATAATAATTATTTATTTTTTTATTTATAATTCCAAGTAATAGTAAATTTTTTAAAATTAATATTTTTTTAATATTAATAAATTTTTTTTGATTATTTAATATGTATGTAATTTTTTTCATATTAATTAATATTATTTTTTTTTCACTATTATATAATTTAAACATTATTTATTGTATTTTAATTTTAATGAGTAATAATTGATTCTTTTATTTAAACGTAAATTTGATAGCATTATTATCGGTTTACTGAATTTTAATAAATTAGATTCTACTAACGTGAGTATAAAAAATGATATTGAGATTAGAGTAAACATATGACCATGTGTTGATATTGAGTGTCACGTTGCATACATCTCATTATAATCGTGATATCTTCTAGGTAACCCGTTATAACCGACCCAATATAATGGTATAAATGTACCCCATTGACCGATATTTCAACAAATTAACATTATATAAACAAATCTTTTATTATAAAAAAAATTAAATATTATATGGTAATAATGAAATATACCTGCAAATATTGTAGAGAATACTGATGCTGAAAACATAAAATGAAAGTGGGCCACTACATAAAATGTGTCATGTATATATATATTTAAACTAACATGTGATAATCATAACCCGGTTAAACCACCACTTAAGAAGAATAAAATAAATGAAAATACGAATCAAAATGGTATTGTAGGTAATAAATAACCGTTAACTATAGTTAACATTCAGTTTACAACTTTTATAACAGCAGGTAATGATATCATAATAGTTACAGTACTGAATAATGATCTAGCTCTATGATCTAAACCAACTAAATACATGTGATGTCCTCATACTAAAAAACCCATATAACCCATTACGTATGTGGCCCAGATTAAATGATTTTTAGATATTAATAATTTTCCAGAATAATATGGTAGCAACATATTGGTTATACCGAATGCCGGTATTATTATTACATAAACTTCTGGGTGACCAAAAAATCAAAATAAATGATTAAACAGTACCACGTCACCACCATAAGCGTAATCAAAGAATGATGATTGAAGGTGTCTATCGGACATTAACATAATCATTGCTGCAGCTAATACAGGTGTGATTAATGTTAACATTCTCATTACTAAAAATAAAGATATTGAGAGGAATGGTAGAATACTTTTACGATTTTTTAAACCTGGTATACTTAATATTCTTCGTGTAATTAATAAATTAGTTACAGATAACGTTGAGCTTACACCTATCATAATTATGGCTAAAATACTAACATCTAGTGACCCTAAACCAGAATAATCTGTTTTCGATGAAAATGGTGTAATATACGTTCAACCCGTCATTGTATAGTTCGATTGTGTGCATTTTATATTTGATATAGTTTTTGGATTTAATCAATAATTCTTATTATTATAAAATTCTATATTTATATTATATTGATTATAATTATTAAATACATTTAAATTAAACGAATTATTCGATTCGTAATATATATTTTTTATATTATCTGTATTTGGAAATTTTGAACTTATTATATCATATTTTTTATATAACTGTGGTCTTAATATTGCTAATTTAAATAATAATAAAAAACTAGCGGGTATTATTCAAAAACCATAACTGTTTATTCTTGGGAATGCAACATCTTTTGAACCAACATGGTATGGTATAAAAAAATTAGCAAAGAATCCAAAAAATATTGGTATAACGACAAAAAAAATCATTATTAGGGCGTGTATAGTAATAACTTGAAGATATCTGATAGAGTCACCTTTAAAAAAATGACTTCCTGGTATAGCCAATTCTAAACGAATCATTGTTGCTAAAAATGTTCCAACTAATCCGGACATTAATGCAAAATATAAATAATTTAAAGCTATTCTTTTATGATTTATAGTATATATATATTTTTTTAAAAAAAAATATATATACACTATAAATTTATTTATAAATAAATTTAATAGGTATATATATTTTGCTAACTTATTAGAGAGTTCAATATTTTTTTTATAAATACTTAGATTCACCTTTAAACAAATTATATTATGTATATTAGTATTATTATTAAGTCTATTAATGCTATAGGTAGTAATATTTTTCAAATTATACTTATAAGAACATCGGTTTTATATCTAGGTACTATACCACGTATAGTTAGTATTATTATTATAAATAATCATATTTTTAGAATTTGAATTATTAGCATTTTACTTACTATATTTTTAAATAATAGTAAATATTATTAATTGTTAATTTCCTTATTTTTATTTTGTTTTTAGTTAAAATAAAATTTTTTTTTATTTTTAATTTAATTAAATTAAATAATATAAAGTTATTTACTTTTTTTTTTTAATCAAATAATAATTTAATTAATTTATTAATTTTTAAAAATAACCGTGGGTTAATTTTTACTATTTATAAAAATCAAACTATTGGGTTATATTTGTTAATCCTCTCGTACTAAACGTATATTATTATTTGATTACTACAGTAGATAAAAACCAAACTATCTCGCGACGTTTTAAACCCAACTCATGTTCCATTTTAATCGACGAACAGTCGAACTCTTGAAATACGGTTCTATCTCAAGCAATGAAAAGTCGACATCGAGGTGCCAAACAACTTATTCAATACGAACTCGAATCTATTATTAGCCTGTTATCCCTAACGTACCTTTAATTCAATGATCGTATGTATATTTAAAATATATATACGGGTCACTTTAAATATTAATCAATTGATTAATTCTAATAAAATTGTCATTTTTTTAGGTTATTTTATTTTTTATAATTTATAAAAATAAAATATTGTTCTTTTTTTTGTTACTTTTTTAAAAAAAACCGCCCCAGTTAAACTACCAATCATATAATATAGACCACAATTAATCAGCAGTCTTACACAATTATTTAGTGTTTAAACTATATTAAATTAAGTTTATAGAGTTAACTGTTATATTAACTTAATATGTATTTATATGATTATAGTAAAGGTGTATAGGGTCTTTTCGTCTTACTGTATTTTAATTAATTATAGAAATCGCATCTGCACGATTAATTCAATTTCATAGATTTGGTTTTAGAGACAGTTGAGAAGTCGTAACACCATTCATACTGGATGGAAATTAACCAACAATTTATTGCGCTACCTTAGGACCGTCAGTGTTACAGCCGCTGTTTACTGGAATTTATATTAACATATGTTAAATTTATTTTACAGCACTGAGCAGGTGACAGATTTTATATATAAATATTAATTTTTATCAAAATCTTGTGTTTTTAATAAACAGTCGCTACTCTTATTTTTTTATTACTTTTTATCCAATTGTTACAAAGTTTTTTTTGCCGAGTTCCTTTAAAACCATTCAATCTATAGTCATCATATTCTCTACTAATAAATATGTGTTTATTTAAGATAAATATTGATTCAATTTTAAATAATTAACTTTAATAAAGTTAACATTAAATTGGTGAATAACTAATTTATTTTTTAAAAAATTAATTATTATTTAAAATATTATAGTTATTATAAACTATAAAAACTTTTTATATTAGACTTTATTGTTTTTGTTTTTTTTTAAAAATAAAAAAAAACTATCAATAAGTATATTACTAATACTGACATTATTTCTATTAAGTTATTAATTTACTCTGTTACCTTAGTTATACAACTAAAATAATATTCGAAGTTTATAGTTAACATTAACAATTAATAATTAGTGTTTGTATATGTATTTATATAATTATCTATACTTATTAGCAATGAGCTTTTACGCTTTCTTTAAAAGTTATCCGATTCCAAGATTACATTTTTACTAATAAAACTAATATTAATTTAATAATAAACATTCTTATATTTATTTCTGGGTTGTTCCCCTTTAAACCTAAAACGTTATAATTATAGGTTTGAATTTAATTAAAATTTTTAATTAATTGTAGTTTATGCTAAATAAATAGATACTATTACCAATTAAAAAGTTGATTAAATTATACTTAAATATTTTTCACAGAGAACCAGCTATTACTAATTTTGATTGGACTTTCACCCCTATAATTAACTCATCCTAAAATATTGCAATATTTAAAGGTTCGGTCATAAATACCTGTTTAATCATAGATCAATTAGTTTCGGGTTTAAAATTATATTTTAAATATATATAATTAAATATAATTTTAACTTGTCAATCCATTATGCAAAAGGTACAGTTTTTACTAAAAACTAGTTAATTTGACGTATATGTATTTTTTTTTATTCACACTACTATTTTCTATTTCTATTAAAATAGTTTATATTTTTTTTTAATTAACCAGGAGGGGAGTCGAACCCCATAGGGAAGTAGGTAATGGGCCTATCCGTTAACCGTAACCTGATTTTATTTAAATTTCAAAATAAATTGAAGTTTATATTTAAATAAATTTAAATTTTATTACTATATTATTTTATAACTAAATATATTCAATCACATTTACTAATTTTGTTTTATAATAAATTTTTAGATGTTTCAGTAATTTATTTATATTTGTATCTTATAGATTTTATATATTGATTTATTTTAAGAAATACCGTTATACGACTACTTATTATGATTATTTTTTAAAATAACAATAGTGTTATGAATAATAATGTTATTATTATTATTATAAATTCATTCTTCGATAAGTCGAATGATGTTTTATTACCATTTCCAAAAATGTACGTTATTACATTTATTGTAATAAATATAATCGACAAAAATTGTATTGTAATTATAAATATGAATATGAATATATTCGGTAATGTTAAAACTTTTAATAAAAATATAATCTCTAGTATAAATTTAAACGATAATGGTAGTCCTGTAAAAATTAATCATATTAGAATTATTAGACTATTTAATTTTGGCATTGTAGTACTTATACCTAATAATAATTTTGTTTTTCTTGTTTTAAATCTAATATATATTATATCATTTAAAAAAAATAATATTATACTGAAGAATGTATGTAGAAGAATAAAATATAATATTATATTTAAATTTATAAAATTATTATAGATTATAAAGAATACTATTAACGACATTTCTTGAACAGTTGTATAGGCTATTAATTTTTTAAAATCAACCTGAGATGCTAAAGAGTATGTAGTTGCTATTAAACTTATTATTACTATATGTATTATTATTGTATTATTAGTATTAATAAAAAAATATTGGAATTTTAGTAAACCTATTAATGCTGTTTTTACTAAAACACCACTTAAGAATATAGAAAAACTTGTATTAGCCTCAACGTGTGTTTTTATTAATCAAAAACTAAATGGTCATAGTGGTAATTTTATACTAAAACCAATAAATAATATTCATTTAATTAATAATTTAATATTTAACGGCATCATATTTGTATTAAATATAAATGTTGTAGCATTAGTATATTTATATAATATGAAAATTGCAATTCATAGGAAAAATGAACTTAATTGCGTTCAAAATAAAAAATATAATGTTATTATTTTAGATCTTATATTAGGACTGGTTATATTAACAATTAATGCTGTTAGTAGTAATAGCATTTCATACGATATAAAAAATATAAATATAGATTTTGAGAATATTAAAAAAAATAAAACTAATGAAAATATTAGGAAAATAAATAAAATATTTTTATTTCTTAAAAGTATTTTTTTATTAATAAAAATTATTAATAAAAGTGTTATTAGCATCGATATATATATTATTGTATATATATAATTATACTCATATACAGTGTTATAGTTATTTATATTTATATTTTGTTTAAAATAATTATAAACTACTAATATTAATATTGTTAAAAATATTATTTTTATAAACATAAATGGGTTTATAAATATTCTATTTAACATTTTAATATATTCAATTTATTTTTTTTAATCATATATCAATATATAAAGTTATTATTATTATTAGAAAAATGACACTGCTGATCATAATCTGTAAGTTAGAGAATGTATTTATAGATAAAAATATTGGTAATATTAAAATAAATTCAATTTCGTATAAGATGACAAAAAATAATAGTACTATTAAATTTAATGTTACCGGGAATATATTTTTATTTATTGTTAAAAAACCACATTCATATACTGTGCTTTTAGTCTCGTGTTGTGTATTTTTATTAAAATATAATTCTATTAACGTTATTAATCAGAAGATAATAGTTATTATAGATATATTTATTAAAATTATTACAAATATATAAATATTTAACATTATTTATTTTTTAAATTAACGTATAATAATTTTTTTCTAGATTTCTTTAATGATTTTATTTTTTTATATTGTAAATTTATAAAAAAAAAATTTGGTTTTATTAAAAAAAAAATTAAATTTTTTAATAAACTATTATTGAGTATTAATTTTAGTGTATTATTAAATTTTTTAAAAAAATTTATATGGTTAAATTTTAAAAAAAAAATTAAATTTTTTAATTTATAAAATTGTACCAAACTAAGTACTATAAAATTAAAAGTATTATCGTTAAAACTATATTGTTTTTTAGTTATAAACGTTACAAGCCTTATATTTTTATTTAAGATACATATAAAATTATTTTTAAATGTTCTTTGAATATAATAAATAATGAATTTATTGCTTATATATTTATTTTTAAAATTACTTATATTTTTGTATTTTTTATTTATTTGAACTAATTTGTAATAAATTTTAATTTTTTTTTTTTTAATTTTAATTTTTTTAATAGAATTACTACATTTATATTTTTTTATATAGTTATTATTTATTATTAATTTAAACATTTTATATTAATGTAAATATATTTTGTTTAAAATTATTAAATATATTATATATTTTATAAATTAATATAATATTAATAATTATATAAATATATATATATATTGGTATAAAGTTTATAGATAAATTAAATTTCATGTATACGTTAAATACTATAGTTATGTAGGCCATATTCATTAATAACGTCATATTAACTATATTTTTACATTCTTGTCTAATAAAACTATATTTTGTTTTATTGAAGAATTTTGATTTTCTTATTAGATATTTAGATAGTAGATTATCTTGTATCTTTAATTTATTTAAAGGTGATATTAATATATTTTTAATTTTATTAAATTTATTAAATTTAATTTTTTTAAATTTAAATATATATATTAGTTTTTTTTTCAATAAATCATTTAATTTATACACTTTTTTTATTAAATTTATTTTATTAAATTTAATGTGTTGTTTATTAATAATTATATTAATTATATAAATTCGAATAAAGCTTATTGTTTCGATTATATTATAAACTCAAATTAATCATATTTTATATAATTTTATTAAATATATATTATTTTGATTTTTTATTTGTAAAAAATAATCATAAATGTTATTATTTACTAAATTTGATTTAATTAATACTATAGACGATAAAACTATAGTTATTAATAAATTAATTATCAGGTTTGTAGATAAATATCCCATTTTATATTATAAATAACATGATATATATCAAGTTTATCTGTCCACTTATATATAAAAGTGTATTAATTTTTTTAAAATTTTTTATATAGATAATATTTAATATTATAATTAATAGTAATATAGTTAACATTATAAATTTATTTAATGGGATTAATATTAATCACTGTAGCATTATAAATGGAAATATTATATAATAGAAGTATAAATATAAATTTAATGTTTTATTATTAAAATTATTATATATATATTGGTTAAATATCGGTCCTGTTATTAACCCCAATTTAATAAATATAGTTAAGTATATACAGTGTGTTATCATTGTATTATTACTATTGTTTAAAAAATATACTAATATTTCTATATTTGTTGATTTATAATAATTTAATAAAATTGAATATGTTATTAGGAACAGAGATAGTGTTATTACGTTTAAACTTACAAGAATTATATAAATGTATTTTTTATAATTTAATTGTGTTTTTGTATTAAATAAAATTATAAATATTAATATTATATTTATTAGTTCTACTAATATAATTGTATTAACAAAATTTTTTGATGGTTCTAAACAATATAAAATAGAATTTATAATTAAAATATAATTTAACATCATTTTATTTATATTTAAATTATAGAATAATAGTAGTATAATTAAAGTTAAATATATATACATGTGTGGTAGTATTTTAAAAGTTACACTTAATGTATTAAATGTTAAGAGTATGTATATTAATATTATATTTATTATAAATTTATTATTATAGTAGATAAATTTATAACTTTTATAGATATTATTTAATAGTATAATATAAGTTAATATTACTATTAAATAGATTATATGTATTTTTTGTATAAACACCATTTATTATATTAATTTTTTAATATTAATAATCTTTAATTGTAATTGTATAACGCCGAAAAGCAGAGCCTCTGCTGATGGTGGGCACCCAGGTATTAATATATTGACTGGTATTATTTTGTTACAACCAGGTACTACACTACCCGAATAATGATAATAACCGCCACCATTAGCACAACTACCCATCGAGATTACTCATTTTGGATTACTTAATTGATAATATAATCTTAGAAGAGCTGGTGCCATTTTATTAGTTAATGTACCGGATATAATTAATAAATCTGAGTGTCGTGGGGTTGGTCTAAAAATTACACCTAATCTATCAAAATCGTATCTACTGACCGTTGAGTGCATCATTTCAACAGCACAACATGCTAGACCGAAGGTTAATGGTCATAACGATCCCTTTCTAATTCAATTGATTGTATTATTTGTTTGCGTTATTATATACTCTGTCTTCATTTTATTTATTTATTTTCATTTATATAAAATACTATTTAAAAATATATTTAAATTATTTGGAATTTGATTAATAATATTAATTATAGAATTTAATATGAATAATATATTTATTTTATTAGTATTTAATTTAATATTATTTAATAATCATACTAGCATTGTAGTAAATATTAGTATTATTAAAAATATTATAATAAAATATTGTTTAATTAAAATATACGTTAAATTTATTAAAATTGAATTATTTGATGTATTTAGTGTGTATAAATTAAAATAAGTATAGTATTTAATATTAGCGAATAATATTAAAAATATTAAAAATAATATTCATATTTTTTGTTTTTTCTGATTAAAGAATAAATTATAATTTATGGTTATAATTAATACTAAATATAAACTAGTTAATTCTGTGATAATTATAAAAAAAAAATAATATATTTGTATATATTTATAAATTAAAATTATTAACAGTATTAATAGAATACTGAACGTTTGGATGTATTTATATTTATTATTATTATTTAATAAATTTATAATTTTATACATTATTATAAAAACGAATAATTGCGTTATTTGAATTTTTAAAAATACTTCTTGATTGAATTGATTAAATATCATATTTATCATTTTAATTTTACTCTGTTATTTGTTTTTTTTTAACACCAAATAAAGATCTTCTTTTTTTTTTATTAGGCACACCTTTAAGGTCAAATGTACCCCTTATAGCATTGACATATATACCTGGTAAATCTCTAGCTCCATTTCCGTGTACCAATGTCTGACTATATTGTTTTAATTGATGTTTACCACCTGGAATATAAGCTTGAACAATTTTACCAAATTTATAAAAACCACGCACTGTTTTTCTTCTAGCTGAGTTTGGTTTTCGTGGTGTTGTTATCCTTACTCGTTTTATTATTATTCGTTTTTGAGGGCATCTATATAAAATTCTTGCTAATTTTATTGATTTTCTAAAAATAATTAAAGGTTCTGGTTTTTTTTTTTTTTGTAAAAAATATAATTTTGGTGGTATTATTATAAATTTTTTTAACATTATATTATTTTAATTTTTTTTAAAAAAAAAATTTCAGTTTGTACATTAAAATTTAATTTATTTATTGGGTTATATACTAGTTTTTTTTTATTTTTATATGATTTTATTTTTTGTTTTTGAAAAAAAAAAAAATAATTATTATATTTTCTATTTAAAATTAAATTACTGTGGATTAATTTATCGGATGATAATCATATTACACTTTTTTTTAATTTAAATAATAGGTTCTCATATGTTGATTTATTAAATATTAAATTTGCTTCTTTTTTTATAAATATTGAATTAATATTTTTTATATTTGACTTTGACATTATAATATGAATATAATTATAATATAACTTCACAGAAAAATATGTGTATACTCAATTAATAGTAATGCTCCGCTTAAAAAACCACTATGTTCTGTAGAATAACCCATTATTAATTCAGTCTCAGCTTCAATTATATCGTATGGTACTCGTTTTAAATTTATTAAAATAAAATTAAAGAATATTGGTAAATTTATAGAGAAAATTAAAAATTTATTAATAATTGTATTATTTGTTATATTATTTAAACTTAATTTATTAAAAAATAAATAGAAGTATAAATATACTACTGTTATAAAAATTTCAAACACTATAACTCCGCTTAATAATCTTGTTGATGCTATAATTGTGTATTTATTTTTAACTAAAAACCCTATATAAGTTAAAACTATTGTTGTTATAAGTTCTATTAATAATAATATTAATATAAATACATTTATATCAAATAGTTTAATATTATTTAAAAATATAATATTTAGTAATATAAATAAATTTATACTTAAAGTATATATTGGTAGAATAGTTAAAATTAATTTATTTATATTGTGTAAATATATAATTTCTTTTAAAAGTAATTTCATGGCATCGGCAATAAACTGCAATCTACCATTATAACCTACGTATTTTGGACCGATTCGTCGTTGGATTAAACTTAAATATTTACGCTCAAGTAATGGTATAACCCCACCTATTAATATAAATAATATTATTAGAATTATATTAATAATTGAAACTTTTACTGCGTATGGTAATATATTTAAATAATCTATAATAATTTTAATTAAATAGTATGTTAATTGTGTATAATAGTACATAAATATATGGAAGTCTGTGCCATATGTTAATTCATTTAAAATCATATCTACCTCTCTACCCTTTTCATCTAAAAAAAGACCTAATAAGTAAAACATATAAAGGTATAACATATATAAGTACTTTAAATATTCAAAGAATTTTTTTAATCAATAAAATATAGATAAGTATTTTAAATATAAATATTTAAGTAATTCACCTAATAAATAAAACATATGTAAGTATTGTATATATAAATATTTAAGTCACTCACCTAATAAATAAAAACAATGGAAATAATTATTTATAAATTTAATTAAAAATAATTTTAACCTTAAATATATATATATATAATTATATAGAAGATAAAACAGATTGGACCCACTCTCAACTCTATTTATAAGGATTAATGATAATATTATTAATGTTACATGAATTAATATAAATAATATAAGTGTCATTTTTATTTCATTTATAAATGTAGCGTATTTATTTAGTTTTATTTTTATTATATTTAATTTAATCTGCATCAAATTTTTATATTTATTTCAATTTGACATTATATTAATATAATTAAATTAGTTTTATAGATGAGATTGTAAATTTATTATAAATATATATAAAAATAATAATTAAATCAAATGATATAAAAAATAAAAAAAAAATTACTAATATTCAATTTAATATATTTATACTTGTAAATAGAATAAGTGTATATAGTATTAAATTTATTAATATGCTTATAAAAAAATTATCTATTGTGTTTTTATTTAATATTATAAATAGTATTAACACTATTATATTTATAAATAAAACTAAGAGTACGAAATTATCCATTTTAATTTTTGTTTATATTAATATATATATAGGTAATAATTGAATTCAAATGATTATTAATATTTTATTTTTAAAGAATAAACTATTAAATATATTTTTTAAAAAATATTCTATCGAAAATTTTTCTAAAAAATTTATTGATGTTAAATTTATATTTAATAAAATATTATTCGGTATTTTATAGCAAATAATATTCACAAAAAATAAATTATTTTTTAAATAAAAATGATTTATTTCATAAAATAATATGTTATTTAACATTATAATATATTTGTATCACACTATATTAATTTATAATTATTAATACGCTTAATGTATACATTTTTAATGTATAAAATTAGTTACGGTAGTTTCAGTTGCGGTAATATGATGTTTGGGAAAAAAACACTAAATTCAGCAAACTAGTAAACTTCACACAGCCGGTCAATGGTGGATTTTGCATATTTTAAATTAATATGTTTTTAAATTTTTTTATTAAATGATTAAAATTTCTTCTGGATCAAATGAAATTACCTATAGTTCTCCTATAGTGAATTATTGAGTATCTTTTTAACGACCCTTTTCCCTTACCCATACGTGCGTTTTTTGATTTATAAGATTTAATAAAATTATTTTTAAAATTTATAAAAAGAATTAATTTACGTTTTTTAAATCTTTTTTTTATTTTTTTAAAGATAAATAATAATTTTTTTATTTGTATTTGTAATTTGTTTTTTAAAAAAATTAAATTTTTTTTTGGTATAAATATAGTATTTTTAATGTTTTTTTTTGTAAAATTTGATTGGTATGTGTGTTTTTTAAATTTTAACATTTTTTAGTTATATTACTGTAAACTGTTTAATTTTTTTTGCTTTAATAATTTTAATATTAATTGTTTTATAATTACATCGATATTAAATAATTTTTTTCTTTTAATAAAACAAATATAATTATATATTTTCGGTATTCTATAATTTTTATTTAGCTCACGTAGTATATTATAAAAAAAATTAGTTATTTTAGAAAAATTAAAATATCAGTGTGGTTTATATATTTGTCTATTTTTATAAAATGTTTTATTTGTTTTATAGAAAAAAATAAATTCATTTTGAAAATAATTTTTAAATTTTAATATATGATTACTAAACATAATAAAACTTAATGCATCATATGTGAGATTAAAATTTTTTATATATTTTTTAAAATAATATTTATTTTTAGCTTTTAATTTAATTAAGCTACTGTAGTTTTCATTTAGTTTAAAATTAACTTTATATTTAATTTTTTTTTTTTGATTTATATTAAATAAAAACTTTTTTTTATAATAATTTATATTTTTAATTTTCATATTTGTAATATTTTTAAACTTTAATATATATATATATTTAAATGTATTTAAATTTAACATTATATTTTATATTCATAAAAATGTACATAATTTATTAAATTTAAATTTTTTAATATAATTAATTCATTATAGTTTTGTTTTATATTTAAAAATAATAATTCATTTATTTTTATACAATTTATACATATTTTTAATTTTTGACTAGTATTCGATATATTCTTCTTTGCCACTTTATAATGAAACGGTGACATCATTAAAGTTTTTAATTTAATTTTTTTTTTAAAAAAAATTAATTTAATTTTTTTTTTAAAAAAAATTTTATTAAAAATATATATTAGTATTTGTGGTGTTATTTTTAAAAATTTAGTATTATATTTATTTATATTTATTATATAATTTATTTTTAACATTATGTTATTATTCTTCATTGATATGTTTTTTTATTATATGAATTGAATATAATTTTTAATATATGTAATTTCTGTTTTTTTTTTAATAACAATATACTTGGTTTATTTATAATATATCTCGTGAGTGTAACTTTTTTATAATAATATAATCGTGATTTAATATTTTTTTTATATTTAAATTTTATATAGTAGTTTAATGGTTTTTTAAATAATTTAAATTTAATTTTTTTTTTATTTTTAAAAAAATAATTTAATTTTTTTTTAAATAAAGTATATTTAATTTTTTTTTTTTTTTTTTTTTTTTAATTTTTTTTTTTTTTTTTTTTTTTTTTTAATTTTATAGCTTTTTTCTTTTGTCTCCTCGATAGAAAGTTACTAAGCGATAATATTCTATTAGCAACTATATTATAATTAAATTTATTATCTATTTTAAATGACTTAATAGATATATTTAAAAGTAATAATTTAATATTTTTAAATTTTAAAATTATATTAGATTTATTGTCATCAATTGTTTTTTGTAAATTTAAAATATTTCGATGGTCGCTAATAATACAATTAATTTTATTTAATTTATTTAATTTAAATTTATTTTTTTTAATTTTAAAAAAATTATTAATTCTATAATTATAATTATTAATATAAACATTCGATTCATTTAAAAATCAATTATTTTTGTAGTTTAATAAAAAGTTATTAATTTCATATATATATTTATAATTAATATATTTTGTATATTTTATAATACTAAATTTAAAGTAATTATATTTTTTAAAATGAAATTTAATTAGATTATCGATAAAATAATTTAATATTTTTATTTTATTAAAATAGTACATACTATATTTATTTTTTTTATTTATTTTTTTAAATTTTATAAATTTAAAGAAAAATAAATTTTTTTTATTAAAAATATATAATTTATTATTATTTATATAGTTATTATTTATTATTAAGTTTAACATTTTATTTATTATGTTTAGCTATATTATTATATTTATTTAAAAATAATGGTTTTCTATTTGATCGACCACCATTATGACAATCTATTGGGTTCATAGCTACACCCCTTACACTTTGTTTTAATTTTCTTCATTTTTTAGTTAAATTTTTAAATATAATTTTTTTTTTTAACTGTAATATGTTTCTACCGGTTAGACCTATAACTCATAAAGATGTATATAATTTTTTTTTACTTGGAAATATAAAAACAATTTTTTTTTTTAAAAAATTTATTTCCCTAAATAAAATATAATTTCCATAACTTGATGAATATATATGTTTTAAATTAATTAAATTAATTATTTTATAGAATATTGTAGTTATTTTTGTAATAAAAATAAATATAAATTTATTATTTTTAAATTTATTATTATTAAAAAATAAATTAAATGATGTATTTAGTGGTTTTTTAAATGAATTATTTAACGTAAAATTTACTCTCTGTTTTGATTTATGAATCGGTGTTAATACGTTTGATCACAATTGTTTATATCTACTATTTAACACATATTTCTCTGTAATTGAATCACCTATATATATTTGATTTAATTTTATTGTATTGATGCTTTTTAATCTAGTTTTTGTAAATAAAAAAAAAATAAAATGTTTTTTATATGTTTTTTTTTTAAAAAATAGAAACATTATTATTTTGTGTATATTGGTGAATATTTAATTTTCATAAATGTATGCCCATAACCCGATGAAGATCCCCTTCCATCATAAAAATGAATTTTATTATATTGATATTTTGTTTTTGAATTTAATGCGTATTTATTAGTTTTTTTTTTATTACCACCGCGGACACCCAATTTACCTTTTATTGTTAAATGTAATTTACTTATTATATCTTTAGATTGTAATACTATTATAGTTAGGTTTAATACATTTATTATATCTTTAATACTTCTTCTATGATTTTTAAGTGGTTTATATTTTATATAGTTAAAGAATATATTCTTTAATGTAATAGTATTTTCAAATAAAAATAAATGTATCGATATGTTTAAAAAAAATAATTTAAATTTTTTAAATGGACTAATTCTTTCTATTAAAAAATTTATTATATTTAATTTAATTAGTCAATCCTTATATAATGAAATATATATATATTTTTGATTGAACGTTGATTTATTAGTATTAATTAATAAGTTATATATATTATTTATTTTTGTTAATTTTTCATTAAAAAATTTAAATTTACCGATATTCGATAATATTATATTATTATTAAATTTAACTTTTTTATTTTTTTTTATATTTATATTTATAAATTTAAACATTTTATTTTAATAATAATGTTTGGATGTATTGTTTAAGACTCTTTAATATTAAATTATCTATGACGAATTTCATTTGCCTAAAGTTTGAATCGAACAAACAACCTTCTGATTTTCAGTCAGACACTCTACCATTGAGCTATTTAAGCGTATTAAAGTGTAATTCTAAAATTATTATTCGTATATATTGTTTTTGTTATAGTATTTGTATAAGGTCAATTATATTTATTTTTTATTATATAATTATTTTGTAGAATTTTAGTATTATAATTTGTTAATAAATTTCTTATATCATATAAATTTTTTATATATATATTATTCTTTTCATATAATTCCCTCTCGTATCACTCGAATACTGGTACTTGGTTATTTATACTTATTATATGTGATTTATAAAATATATAAATATTCAATGTTTGAAAATTTTTTTTTAAAAATGTTGTATAGAATATATTATTTTTTCTAAATATTTGTTTATTTATGTTCGATAAATCTACTGTATATAAATTATTAAAGTTATATCTTATATTTTTATTAATAAATATATATATATTGTTTTTTTCATATTTAATATTTTTTTTATTTTTATTTTTTATATTTAATGTAGTTATTAAAAACTCAATAGATTTATTTATATTATGTCTATAATAATTAAACATTAGTTAATTTTATTATTTATAAAACCTACCTACCTATTACTAGCTATATAGTCAAGTTGACTTTAATGTTTTATGTTGATTATGCTATTTATTAGTAACATATGTTGTTATTTTTCCTTTCTTTTTATATAAAATTCTATTCGATATACGGAATCCTCTTTTATTAAAAATACTTGGCTTTTTTATTTTTAATAATTTTTTTATTATATTATAATTATTTATTAATGTTGGGAATATATATATGGGTGTTATTGTTTTAGATGCGTAAATATAATAATTATTATTTATGAAAAAATAAGGTTTGTTTGATAATGGTATTAAAAAGTGCATATATGTCGAGTATTTCACTCATTTAAATATTCTTCCTATTACATTAATTATAAAAAAATTAAAATTAAATTTTAATGTATTTTTAAATCAAAAATATTTGTTAAAATTTATAATTGTTATTTTTTTTAATTTATTTAAATTTAATTGTAACATTATTAGTGTTGAAATTTCGATCATGATTGGTTTTTATTAAAATTTAAATCATGTCTTAATTTAAATCTAGATTGGTGTAATACATTTAACTGTGTTTTATATTTAAATGAAAAAAAACATATTTTTTTATTACTAATATAAAAAATATTATTTATATTATTTAAAAATATTAATATTTTTTTAATTTTATTATTAAAAATCTTAATGTTTGTATTTTTAAATTTAATCATTAGTTTTATCTTTATTAGTGGTTTATAATATTTTAAATAAAACATTATTAATCGACTAATATTTTTTTAAATTTAATATTAAATACATTAAATATGTTTTTTTTTATAATTAAATCTATATGAATAAATCATATAACATATATATATAAATATGAAAATGTTGTTGCTATATTCCCTTGAACAAATGTAAAGTATTTACCGCATGGTAAATATGATATTGTATATAATACACATATTATGAAAATAAAATATAGGTTTGATCATATAAACGATTTATTGAAGTTTATAAATTGTTTTATATTATTATATACTTTTATAAATCAATTAAATATATTTGGGTGGAAGTATGCTATTACAAAAAATGCAATTAATCCAAATATTCCTAAATAGTGGTGTGGGCAGAATAATAATCAACCCATATATGATCTAAAATATCAATGTGGGGCTACACTTAAGAATCTAACTTCTGTTACTAAACCTATGTCACCTCACATAAAAATTTCATAAGATAAAGCCTCATTAGGTATATAATATATTAATATAAATACTGTAAATAAACCTAATATTACTATAGTTGATAAATATTCAAATTTAAATATTTCCCCGAATCAATTTAATAGTTGGTGTATAAATTTAAAAAAAACATTATTTCTATAACCATAATGCATATCGATTAAATGTAATACTATAACACCTCATATACCAATAGCTAATATATAATGTAAATACATCATTCTAATTAAAGTATCTGTATTTATTGTGTGATTTGTGAATAATAAATAGCTTAGTTTTCCGTATTTAAAAAATATAGTTTGCATTATATTAGCTGCAATTTTCAACGTTATATCACTTAAATGTGTACAACATAAGACTAGTCCAAAAAAAATAATTCCATGTACTATAAGAAATAAAAAACTTCCAGATTTTCATGCACTAATTTGAAGTAAATAGAATGATTTAAGGAAAAATTTTCTTAATAGATGTAAATATAAAATGATAAATGTTAAATCAACGCCACGTTCATGTAAATTAAATATATCGTCCGAATATAACTCTTCTATATCAGCCTCATCTCGACTTATTACCAATAGTAATGAATCATTGACTGTATAGAGAGCGCATATTATCCCCGAATATAATTGATTTAAAAAAACTAGCATTAAGATAACACCAATTATTGAAATTGTAGACACATATGAAACTTTTTGTTTTACAACAAAACTACTTATTATACGAAACATTTATAAATTAATTAATAAGTGACGGAATAGATGGGAATCGAACCCACTCATTTAGTTTTGAAGACTAAAGTTCTACCATTAAACTACTATTCCTATTTTAATTTATTATATTTATATTATTAATATATATATATATGTAAATTAAAATTTATATATATATATATATTTCAGTAAATTAATATTGGAATTATAAAAATTATTAATTTTCATATAGATTTAAATTTAAATACTAGTGTAGTTAGAAATAAATAGTATATTATTATATGGTATTTAATCACCGTATAATAAATATTATATATAAATATCATTATAAATATCATTTAAAGAGGTTAATTATTATTAAAAAAAATCGAATAAATCGAAAATTCATTTAAATTTTTCATATAAATCATCTTCTTTTATTATTGGTGATTTTATATGATTTGAATTCTCTTTCCCGAACATTTGATGTACTATACTTTCAATTTCATTAGCTTTGTGACGTCGCTCTTCTTCGGTTAATTTAATTATATTTGGTTTTTGTTCGATTACAGGTTGCGCAGATTCATCTATAAATGTAATCGTCTCGTTGTTGATTTTTTTTGAATTTTCCATATCTAATCGATCTAACTCTCGTTGTTCTAAATCCGATGGTCGTTTATACTTATTCATAGATTCAATTATTTCTTTTTTTCTAATTTCATCTGGATTTTCAGGTTCTTTCATATCTGTAAAATTTCTTATAAAAAAACATTTAATCTTTCATCAAATAATATCGGCTTTCGATACTTTTAATTTTATTTCGGGGTTGAATTTAGACAGTATAAAGAGGATAGAATAGGATGGTAATTCACTTAATGTAGCACCCCTGATTATTCATAAATATAATAAATAAATTATTATTATTTTATTTTTAGTACTTAATGAACTAAACTTCTTATATGATTTATTTAATATAACTGTTATCGAATGGTTTTCTTTATTTAGAATTGCACTTATTATTTCATTAATTTTATTTTTTATTTTTAATTCCATATTATCGATTCACTCAACTAAAAGAAGTCATCCAACTTCGTTTAAATAATTATTGACATCAATTACAGCCTCATGTATTTTATTAGTAAGTTCATTTATCTCATTATAATTTTTTTTTATTTTTGTAAAGACGTCTAATTTTATTCGATTAAAAATAAGAAGTATTTCTTTTCTATTCAATGATTTGTCATCTTTGTATAAATCCGTTAGCACGTATTCAAATTGAGCAAATATTGATTTAATTGTTCATCAAATTGGGGCTACAGAGAGTTTTAAAACATAAAAAAATGTGATACTCATTAAAACTCAAATGTAGCGTATAAGCAGCATAAACACCATTTATTAAAATAATTTATTATTATTGTTACACTTATTATGTGTATTACATAAAGATTAATATTAAACCGGCGACACCTAGATTTATAAATATAAATGTCTCGATTAATGCGAATGAAATTAATATGTTTGTAAATATATTTTGCTCAAGTTCTGGGTTTTTTGCAATAGCTATGTTGGATAGACCGAATAGGAATCCTAGAGATAGCGCAGCTAAAGCTAGTGGACTGCTGTTCATGCCCATCATTATGCATTTACTTGATTTAATTAATACTATACGGTTCCAGGTAGGCTGAGTAGGGGTTTTTATACAGTAACACATGGATGTAGCATAAATGCTACATCCATGTGTTACTGTAATTTAAATATATAGTAACATATAAGAATAATATTATTCTTATATGTTACTATATATTTAATACTCATATATTACTATATATATAATGTATATTATAATATACATTATATATATAGTAATATATATATAAATATATATAGTAATAAATTACTATATATATTTATACATTACTATATAAAAATATATATTACTATATATATTTTTATATTACTATATAAAAATATATATTACTATATATATTTTTATATTACTATATAAAAATATATATTACTATATATATTTTTATATTACTATATAAAAATATATATTATTACATATATATATTTTTTATATATATATGCAAATTTAACATTATGTACTTAAGTGAAGTTTACTATATTGCCAAATTTAGTGTTATATAAATCAAGTCGAGTCTCTACAGTTCATAAATTAGGAATATTAGCGGTTAGAATATTTTCCATTTATAATAAAAAAAGATATAAAGTTTTAAAATTTTTTGGTCCAATAAAGGGTTCAATAATAAAAGTTAGTAAGAATAAAGGATTTTTATTGAGTTATAGATTAAAAGGTTATATTGTACAAACTAAAAAAACAAAATTAAAATTTGATGGAACGTCATTAAATTTCTATAAAAATAAAACATATGTAAAATCAAAACGTTTCGGTAAAAAAAAAACAAACTATGGTTGTATACAAAAAAATGTAAATAAAAGAAAAATTCTATATAAGTTTGTATGCGCATTAAAATGTTTAATTATAATCAAGTAAATAATTATAATTTTTTAAATTTAAATTTATATATGTTAGACTATAAATTTTATCAATTTAAAAATTATATTTATTTAAAATTTAACTCAATAATAATTATTTTTTTAATACTATTAATTTTATGTTTATTATTTAAAGATTATAAATTTAAGTCCAAATTAAATAATATTAATACTTTAAATTTTATTAATTTTTTTGATTTAAGTAATATAATTTTAATAATAATTATTTTTAGTTTTAATTTTTTTATATATCAAAATATTATTTATTGTTATATAAATATAAATTTACCAATAATAATTTTATTTTTATTACCTACTATTATAATACCGATAACTTACTTTATTATTTTTAATACGTCGTCGTTAATATGTATAAGTTTAACACAAAAAAAATCAATATTAGGCGCATTAATAAACGATTATATTACAATAATATCATTTCTGTTAAGATTCTTTAGTCAATTTATACGTATAATTTTAATATTTTTAGTACTAGTATTACTTCATGAGTTCATTAATAACAATATTTATTTAATTGAAGTTACAAATAATTTAAATATTAATAAAAGTTTAAGTAATTTAAGTATTACACTAATACGAATATTATTTGAACTTATAGACTGTTTCTTTATATTCGCTATACAGTTTAATATTTTTTTTATAATATTATTATGATTATTATCATTTTTATTTATTGTAAAATTTAATAATATTTTTGAAAATTAAAATGATAATTAATATATTTTATATATTTATAAAAATTATAAGTATACTACATTAATATATATAAATTTAGATTTCTATTAATCTAATTCAAATATTTGAGGTTTGATGTTAGCTATAAGTCAACGCTACATAACTGGACAACACATGCTAGTAATTATTTAATTTTTAATTTTAAAAATTACGTGCTGGTGAGTATAAGTTTTTATGAACCTATTAGTTTAACCTATAGATCGTTAAAACTAATACATACATAACAATAATTATTGTTATTAAATGTATTTAGCTGAAAAAATAAACCAAGAATAGCAGCCACTTGAGTATACATAAAAGTAGCATAACAGCAGTGGAAAACATTAAACAATTAATATTAGTTTGATTTAGTAAGTTACATTGGCTTTTTATTTATAATGAAAATAAAGAGTCATTAAGTTATGGCCAAAATATGTGCCAGCAGCCGCGGTAAGACATGAATAACTAGCGTTATTTTTCGTAGCTAGGTGTAAAAAATACTACATTAGTTATATAATAATATAATTATATAAAATTTATTTATAGTTTAAAATATTTAATGTTGATAAATAGGGATAAAATCCAAAATTATCTGCATTAACCATCAAATAAGGTGTTTGTTTAAAATATAAATTGATATAATGTATGAAAGCTAGATAACCGAGACGGTTTATACCGAGTAGGCTAGCCGTAAATAAATACTTAATAGAATTAACAATTTTAATTAAGTATACCGGTGCAGTAAAATCACAAGATTGAAACTTAAAACAATTGGCGGGAAACTCTTCGAGTAGTGGAATATGTGGTTTAATGCGATAATCCCCGCAAAACCTTACCAATAGTTTATTTAATAAAATTAATAGTTTATATTATAATTTATATTAAATTTATGGTATTGCATGGCCGTCGTCAGTAGCGACTTTAAAGTTATTTATTAAGCTACAAATAACCTATTAAATAGAAATATTTAATAATAAGGGTTATACGTCTGGTTTTATGATCCGTTTTTATTGGGCTACACACGTATAATAAAGAATTTTACAATTATAATTAAAAATAGTAATATTTTTTTATAAAAAAAATTCATAGTTCCGATTTTTATTTTAAAAAATAAAATAAAGGTAGAATTACTAGTAATTACAAAGTAGTATGTTGTAATGAATAAATAAGATTAAAATAGAGTTTTTGCACACACTGCCCATCACACGAGATGAACCAAACTATCACAATTAATATATTTAATAAAATATATTAAATATTTTTAAAAAACGACTATATTTGGCAATTTAGTAAAGTTGACACAAGGTATTGGTATAGGAATATGCTGATGGAATAAATGTTAAACATAAAATTATTTAAAGATGTGCATAATTTCTTCGCATATTGTTATTTAACTGTAAAAAGCTTTGT
>Ga0209174_10000438_pt1 | contig 32018 bp, 44 predicted proteins | sample JI91814BDNA_FD_187505 | JGI IMG/M metagenome (GOLD analysis project Ga0209174, IMG submission 187505) | Wastewater effluent complex algal communities from Wisconsin, to seasonally profile nutrient transformation and Carbon sequestration -... | ecosystem: Engineered > WWTP > Effluent > Algae...
TCGGCCTCTAACGCGACCTTGGCAGCCCATTGCTTGAGCTGCGAGAACGGCGGATTGACGAAAACCAGGTCATGCGACACCCCTGGGCGCCATGTCGCTGTGAGGCCATCCTGGCCGTTCTCCAGGCAGAAGAACTGCGCCGCGGCCGTTGGGTTGTCGGGCTGCGAACATGGGTCCAGGCAAATCTGGTGATTCGGCGCGGCCGTGAACGCCCGCCTCACCGGGGCCAGGATGGACGGTGGTGTGCGCCAGTGGTCGCTGGCCACAGCGTCGCTGGATTTCATCGCGTTGAGCTTGGCGCGAACGATGGCCTTGGCCTCGTCTGCCACCTGCTGCGCGAGCATCTCGTTTTGGAGCACCTTGGCGCGATACGCGCGGGGGTTTTTAATATGCACTGCGTCGGTTCCCTTCTTTTTTCTCGGTGTATTTGCCCGCCTCGCGGCTAGCTCGGATTGATTCAACTGCGTCCTTGGCGCTGGCATCGAGCTGCCGCAGCTCATACGCGAGGCTGTCAAATTCGCGCATGTCGCATGACTTGAGCAGGCGCACTAGCTCGGTCATGCGGTCGCACTTGGCGCGGTTGCGCTTGCCTTCCTCGCGCCAGTACGTCTGCCAGGCGGCGAAGTCGCCCATGGGTGGTCGGCCGTTCATGGCGCCTTCCTCCTCAGCGTCTCGCCCTCGACAACCAGGAACGCGCCGCATTCGCGGATACGGTCCACGATGCGATTACCGACCCGCGCGGCGAATTCCTTGGCCTCCAGGTTGGTCGTGATGATCAGCGGCTTGTAATCGCCGTAGCACACGTCCACCAGCTCCTGGAGGTCCGTGAGAAACGAGCCCTTGGCGTCGTTGAATTCTTGCCCCAGGTCGTCGAGCAGCACGCCGCGGGCGGATGCTAAACGCTTGCGTGCCTCGGCGTCGTAGCGCGAAGCCGCGGCAAACTCGGTGGCGCGGATGAACACGGCGCCGCCCAGGCCGAGGAAGTGCGCCGTAGCGGCCACGGTCTTGCCACAGCCGACCTTGCCGGCCAGCACGACGATGGGCCTGGCGTCCCAGGCGTGCGAGGCCAGAACGCGCATGGCAGCCGTGTCCGTCGGGGCCATGGCCGCGTCGATGGCGCGCAGGGGGAACCCGCCACGGTGCATGGTGCCGCGCGCGTCGTAGGCTGCTCTGCCGCGAGCAAGCTCGGCCTGGCGCTCGGCCTCGATGCGGGCGTCGCGCTCGGCCCATTGCTCGTCGGTCCAGCCGGCGCCGATGGTTGGCAGCTCGTCCGGCAGCTTCACAGCGCGTGCTCCCCTGGCGCGACGCCGACGAATTCGCTGGGAGGCGCGGAGCCGTAGCGGATGTCACGCGGTGCGCTGATTGGTGCGCCCTGGGCAACGAGCAAATCCCAGTGCTTTTCAATCTGCGCGAGCGACCACGGACCATCCGGCCATCGCGGCGGCGCGCCAAACGCGAGACGAATCTTGCGCATGACGGCCTCCGGCCCATGCGCCTTGAGCATCGCCGAGAGCGCCTTGCCTTGCCGCGCTGCAAACTCAGGGCGCTCGCCGTGCTTGGCTTCGAACGCGGCCACGTAAGCGTCGCGTGCTGCGGTGAAGCCTTCGGCCGGAGGCTCCGGAGGCGTGGTGGGCTTTGCCTTGCGAGCCTTGCTTGCCGCCGCGCTTGTCGCGGCAATCTCTGTATTCTCTTGAGCAAGAGGAAGAGCAGGAGCAAGAGCATGATCCGGAGCATGAGCAAGAGCATGAGCAAGAGCATGAGCATGAGTAAGAGTAAGAGGGTTCGCAGACCCTTCATGGTCGTTGAAGGGTTCGCTTCGTTTTCGTGAAGGGTACCCTTCAACCTTTTTCCTTCGTGATTCCCCACTCTTGCGCCCACCCTTTTTACCGCTGTCTTCCGCCTGTTTTAACCACCCTGCGCGCTGCTTGAAGCCGCGGATTTCCATGTCTGCACCACGGTCGATGGCTAAACCCTCCGCGCAAAGTGCATTGGAGAACCCTTCGTGGTCAACCAAACAGTCCCCTTCAACTTTGCGAAGGGTACCCTTCCGCTGGTCGTAACAAGACATCCAAATGTGGACGCATTTTCCGATCACGTCATGCCATTGGAGCCCGGTCGCACGAGCAACAAGTTTGAACCGCGCGTCAGTGAAAACGCTTGAGTCAACGTTGACCCTCATGCCCGCCTCACCATGAACGCAAGAAGCTCGTCCATTGTCGGGCGCCAGTCCTTGGTCGCTAACTGCCTCTGAACGGTCAGGAGCAGCGCATGGGCGCGGTCCGACACGTTGATGTGGATTGTTCGCGCCTGTTGACAACCTGCGTTAGATTCGATAGTCTGCATTTAGTTAGTCAGTCCTTTCATCGCCACCTTGCCGGGTGGCGTTTGAGTTTTCGGGTTGTAGATGCCGCCGCGGTCCGCGTAGCAGGCGCTGCACATGCAATAGGGGCTTACCCGCCCGCGGATGATGAGCACCACAGCGGGCTCCTTGCCGCATGAGACGCAATCGCGCATCAGTTGACCTCCAGGGCCAAGACGCTCTTCTTGAGGGCCTCAGCGAGCTTGCGGGCATTCTCCGCTGAAATCCGGATGGTCAACGGGGCGCCGACCTTGGTGGGGACCACCAGAACGATGTCGCTATCCTGGACCGTAGCGCTGACGCGGTTTGACGCCGGCGTGGATGGCTGGGCCTCGCGCAGCTCGCGAAGGAGCTCCCCTGCCTCCTTGAGTGCGGTCATCGCCGCCCGGAATTCCTCCATCGCGTGCTGCTGACGGAGACGACGGCTAAACAGGGAGCCCACGCGGGCCCATAGGCTGCGCTTAGACATGGCAATACTCCTGATGGGTTAGGCGATTTCCGGCAGGCGGTTCCGTGGCCGTGCTAGAATTTAAGCCATGGCTGCTTCCAATAAGACCGCACGTAAAGCGCGGACCTCGCATGTGGTCGAGGTTGGCCGTAAGGCCAGTAAGGTCAAAAAGCTCTCCGCTGAGGAGGTGGTTAAGCGATTTGCCGCTTACTCCGATGCGATGTTTAAGGGCGACTTTGTCAAAGCCAAGAAGCTCGCCGGCACGTTCAGCCTGCGCAACAAATGAGCCCATCGCCCATCTGGCACGGGCGCAGCGCGCTCCTGGATACGAGCATTCTTTACGAGATTGCGAAGCGCAGCGATCAGGGCAGGTTCGCAGAGACCATGCTCCGAATGTTTGAGCCATGCGTTTGCATGATGACCATTGGCGAGTCCATGGCCTGCGTGAACCAGAAACGGGAGGAATCCCCCAAGTTCGCCAAGCGGGTGATGCAGCGTGCCATGAGATACAAATGGCTGGACTTCCATGAATCGTCTCCGCAGACGTACGCAAGCGTGGTCGCGAATTACGGCAAAAACGGCGCAAAGAAGGCGAAGTGCAATGCGGCTGATTTTTGGATACTGACCTGCGCCATTGGAAACGCAGTTCCCCTGCTGACGATGGACGGAGACATGATGAAATGGGGGTGCGAGATGAATCACCCGACCATGCGCATAACGCCAGACCTGCGCTTGGAGTTCCACGCCGACGTTCCTTTGTAGCAGCCCCTTTCCCCCTACATGCCCCGGCATGCGAGGATGGGGGATGACCGATCCTGTTGTTGCTGAGCTGAAGAAACGAAACATCATCCTCGCCGTTGTTGCCATTGCCGCGGTTGCGGCCGTTGCCGTGCTGGCATTCGCCATTTTGCGCGAGCCCCGTGACCCAATTGCGGAGGCCATGAAACGCCAGGAGGCCGCCCTTGAGCGAGAGAACACCCAGGCGACCCAGCACGCGGATGACGCAAAGAAGCGCCTTTTGGACGAACGCCGCGATGCGGATGAGACAGAAGCCAAGATGCGCGAGGTGAACGCCCTGATTGAGGCCAATAAGCCAGAGGAGGCGCAAAAGAAGCTGCTGGAAATTCGGGCAAGAGCCGAGGCGCGGCAGCGCGGCATGTGACATCAGCGCCCGCCCTTCCTGGGGATTTTAATCGAATAGAACTGGCCCGCCGTTAGCCCGTAAAACCGGAGGAGCGCCTCCATGGAGCGCGGACTAGGTGCCGACCTCCCCTTCTCCCAGTAGGCCACGGTCGAGCCATGTACCCCTATTGCAGCGGCCAGTCCCGCGCGGGAATTCCCTCGCGCCTGGCGCACCGCCGCGATCCTTTTGCCTGTGTCCATTACAATTCAATAGACAATTTGTCCATTATTAGCAAGACTCAAATGGACCAAAAGTCCAGCAGGTAAGAATTATGTTCGGCGCCGTGAGCACCTCCCGAAAAAGCCCGCACAACCGGCAGGGAAGCCCGCGAGTCGTCACGCAGAAGTGGCGTGACACCGTGGAGCGGACGCTCAAGGAGCGCGGATTAACCCAACGGTGGCTGGAGGAGCAGATCGGCGCGCCAAACGGCAGCATCCAGAAGGTGCTGCGCCGCGATGCGACCTCCAAGCTCGTCGATGATATTTGCAATGTACTCCAAATTACACCACCGCTGGATGTGCCAGATGACGTCCAGGAGATTCTGGACATCTATTTCTCGAAGAACGAAAAGGGCAGAGAGCGATTGCGCAAAATGCTGCGGCTGATCGATGATGATTGATCATGGACCCATGGATTAAGTCAAACGCGCACCTTCTTGCCCCTGTTATATTGCCAGCATTGACCAAAATGAGCGAAGGCGAGATTGCTGCCTTTAGGTCGACTGTGGAGGCGCAAAGGCGCTCTCTGGTTGTAGGCTACCTTGCATGGGGGATGTTCGGGCTGCACTACGCCTACTTCAAGCAGTACGGATGGCAAGTCCTCTTCTGGTTGACCGGTGGCGGGTTGCTTGTCTGGGCGATCATCGATCTATTCCGGATTCCGACCATCCGTAAGGAGTATTATCAAAAGCTTACGACCGAGGCCGCCAAGGACATCATCGTCCTCGCACGAGCCTGATTGTCATACCCCAATCATACAACCTGTACATGTATCCAGGTACAGGTGAGTCCATAACGAGCGCTGACAGGGAGTTCGTCGCGCGCGCAATGGCGATGCACGCCAGATCGCCTGAGCGGCTGAGGGCTGCCATCTCGTTTTTTAAACAGTTAGACAATTTGTCCAAACTTGCATTGACAAAGAGGGCCAAGATGGACTAATTGTCTATTCATGCCAACCACCTGCTCAGTCCCCTACGTTAGGGGCTCCGCTACATCCCGGGCTGCCGCCAGCGCGCTGAAGCCCTCCGCTAAAACCATTGAGACGCGCATCCTCCGCGCCATTGCAAAGTCCCGCCGCGGGCTGACATGTGCCGAGATTGAGGTGGCCATGCCTCAGCTTCGCCAGAGCACGGTCAGCGCTCGCGTGGCCGAGCTTAAAGCCTTGCGCCTGGTCGACGTCATTGGCCAGCGCAAGACCCCGCGCGGCCGCGATGCCGACGTCCTGGCGGTCACTTCCCGCGGCATGAAGCAGGTGGCCCAATGACCCGCCAATTCTCCGCTCCCATCGAGCCAGACATGGTGACTATCGCCGATGCCTGCGAGGCGCGCGGCAACACATTCGCCATCTTCCGCATTGAGGAGGACGAGGGATGATGGCCGCCATCAAGCGCCTGGTGCGCACCAAATGGGCCAAGCCGCCCCAGGAAGCCCGGCAGTCGCCGGCGGCAGAGGCGGACGCCGCGGCCCAGCTATGGGTGGTCAAGAACGCCCTGCAGCGCACGACCAATGACCTCCAGCGCGCCTGGGAGCAGGACCAATGCGAGAGCCATCGCGTGATCTTGCTCTCCGGTGAATTTGACCGCCTAACCCAACGCCTCCGACAGCTCGATGGCGCCGCCAGAAAGACCTATCAGCTATGATCAATACAACAGTGGCCGGCAACGTCGGCAGAGATGCAGAGATTAAAACCGCAAAGACCGGCAAGGACTTCGCGACATTCAGCGTCGCGGTTAACAGCGGCAGCGGAGAGAGCCGCACGACAACCTGGGTTGGCATCCGTACCATGCAGACCAACATCGCGGCCTTCATCCGCAAGGGTGACCCCATTGCCGTGGCCGGCGACCTGACCATGGACAAGGGCAAGGACGGCAAGACCTACCTAAATCTTTTCGCCAAAACGATAACGCTACTAGGCAGCAAACGGGACGGGGTCGCCGAGGGTACCACCCAGTCGCAGCCCGTCGCTGCAGACGATGACCTACCATTCTGAGGACCAACCATGTCAAACGAAATCCAAGTAATTGATCACACCCAGGCGTTGCAGCTTGGCCAATTCAACCCATCCCGCGAGCAACTGGAGCTACTCAAGCGGACCATTGCCAAGGACACCACTGACGACGAGTTTGCCTTGTTCGTCAACACGGCCAAGCGCATGGGGCTAGACCCTTTTGCACGGCAGATCTACGCGCTCAAGCGAAATACCAAGGGGGGCAGCGTAATGACCATTCAAGTGGGGATTGACGGCCTCCGCGCCATCGCCGACCGCACGGGACAGTACGCGCCTGGACCAGCCACCGAATTCGAACACGACGACAATGGCAACGTTGTCAGCGCCACCGCGTTTGCCTGCAAGCTCGTGGCCGGCGAATGGCGGACGTTTAGCCACAAGGTCTACTACAAGGAATACGCGCAGCAGTACGGCCTGTGGGGCGACAAGCCGCACGTGATGATTGGAAAATGCGCCGAGGCAGGGGTGCTGCGTAAGGGCTTCCCGTCTCAGCTGTCGGGGGTCTACACGGATGACGAGATGCCAGCACATGATGAGCCTGAGCCGAAGCCTGCGAAGGCCCACAAGCCGCCGCCGGTCGCGAAAGCCCTAGTGGCTGCAGCAAAGGCACTGAGTCTGCAAGAACTTGAAGGCATCCGCGATAAGGCCATTGGCTACTACGGCGAGGGCAGCGACGAGCTGCATGCAGTGGAGGACGCGTGCCTCCAGCGCCAAGAGTATTTGACGAGGGGTGCTTAGGTCCGTGACTACCCCCCTAACCCACCTCGATGCCTTCTGCTCGGACGACGCCAAACTGGGGCGTGTGTGGACTGATGGCGAGAACGAATGGCGGCGAACCAGGGACGACCTTGAAGCCAGGCCACATGGGAGCTTCTGGCGCAAATGGGGCGCACAGGTTGCGGCCATCCCAGGCGAGGTCACCTGGGCCGACGGGCCCAAGACGCTCACGCCCTCAGAGCTTACGATAAAAGCGGCCCTTATGCTTCGAGACGAAGCAAGAATGCTTCAAGGGGAAGCGGAAAAAAAGCTTGGCGCAATAGCAGCCGCCGTGGCGTTCAGGGGGTGCGATTGTGATTGCGGCTGTGACGGCGACGGTCACGGCGATAGCTGCGATCCGTGTTTAGCATGCGAAGTGAGCCGAATAATTTCCCCGCCGAAGTTCACGGGCCCATCGGCGTTGCGAAACGATGTGCCCGACCCATCGCAGCCAGCCGAGCCGCTATCCATCTACGAGGCTAGACGCCAAGAGAGACGCGCCGCCGCTGGACTTGGTAAAGCCGAGCCCACTAAACCCCCGCTGAAAGTCGGCGACCGGGTGAAGCTCGGCAGTCAGCATGGCAATGTTGTCTGGTCAGGCTTGGGAAGGGTACACGTGGAGTTTGACGGCGTTGGTGCACCGACGGCTCACGACCAATACGACATCGAAAAAATCGAAGCCGAGCCGCAGGTGGAGTATCCGTTGACCTATGCGGAGGCGATGTGGGCAATGGAATGTGGGTCCCACGTATCCAGCGAGCGATGGCCTGGAAACGTTTACCATAAGGACTATTCATTTTTGGCGTTCGACACTGACGAGGTTAAGTCAAGCTGGCGCATCGTCGAGCCAGCGACGGGAGGCGAGGGATGACGTTCAGCCCCGCATTTAATTTTCCTGGCCTAGCCGGTCCAGTCAACAGCGAGCCGCATCTGATCTGTAACGCATGTCGTGGCGTTTTCCCTATAAACATGTCTCGCGCAATACCGAAGTGGCTTATAGACAACAAGGCTCCGCGCGGCTGGTCTTGGCTAACGCAGACGGTTGCCGACAAGACTGTCACTCTGCATTTTTGCCCTGTGTGTACATCTGACGCAAAGAAGAAACGAGCGCCAAATGACTAAAGCGAAATCGCCGTGGATTAGCACGAAGGACAAGCAGCCAAAATTTGGCGTTAGCGTTGTTGGCGCTGACCCGTATTCTAGCCGCCCGTACATTACCTCGCTTAGCACCCGTGGATGGTGGGATGCGGCTCGTGGTGACATCGCCTTTCCTACGCACTGGATGCCCATACCGCCATTGCCGGAGGGGGAGCGATGAGTGCCAAGCGCATCAAACGGAAACCATCCATTCGATGGGCAATCCGCTGGCGTTTCGATTGGGGCGAATCCTTCCTGTGGGAAAATTTACAGCCGCTCCTGTTTACTACCAGACTCGCCGCCAGGAGATACATACACGAAAGGTACGGCTACATCCTCACTCGCAAAGACCTTCGCTCGCCGCCTTTTAATTGGCGATTGCCGTGGCCTGTGCGCGTTGAGGTTGTTCTCAAGGAAGTGAAGAAGGGGGAGCGATGAAGGGTACGTACGCGAAGCAAGTCATCGAGGCCGACGACATAACCGCCACCGACTACGAAATCCAGCCAGAAGGAGGCGAGTGATGCGACAGGAAAGACTTATGGCGTTAACATGGGGCGGCGCATCGCTGTCACGCACTGAGATTTACTTTGGGTTTCACTTCTGCTGGGAATGGGATGGCCTGGCAGTTGGTCCGTGCTCCGAGGAGTGGGGGGATGGTATGTCGTGCAGGTGCGGGCATACGCTTCCAATATCCCTCCGCGAACAGCGCCGCGCGAGGAAGGCGGCGAAGAACCGCGCGATGACCAAGCAATTTGGGTGGCGGCCATGGCGTGACCCATCATGGATACACATCATTGAACCGCTATGTCAGCCTCTGTTTAAGCGCCTCAATGGGCTAGGTCAAATATGCAACTCCACCGTCTACTGGCATGAGGCCCGCATGGAGTATCTCCGCGAACCATCCGGCTTCGTCTCTATGTCGCGGGTGGCGGAAGAGATGCGGCTCACCAAGGCACACACCCCGGACTTTGTTGATGAGGAGGTGACCTACACAGAGGAGCAGCTCAAGGCGATTGAGACATGGGTCAGGGAGACATGGGGCGACCTGAAGCCGACAGAGATTGCGGAGAAGCTGGGGAGGGGTGAGCCATGAGGTTCGCATTGATGTTGGCCGCACTTGCTTGCTGCAACGCAAAAGATAAGACGCCTTGCGCAGCGGGAGACATCGTTTGTTGCATCGAGCGGATTTGCGACAAATATGGCATGGGCTACGGCGACCATCCCGCATGCGTTGAAGCGGCAGCCAAGGCATGCACTGCGCAGGCTAGATGCGAGGTAAAACCATGACCCACGACATCCTAACCGCGCAGCAGCGGGAGAGTCCGTTGACCGTTGAACTCATGCGTAAACTCGCGGAGGCCACAAAAACCGAAGCGGTCTGCCGCGGGTGTGGCGGCATGGGAACCCATATGACTTCCCAGGACGCCGGAAACGGCAAATATCGTGTCGTGCGAGTGAAGTGCAGAGCATGCGAGGCACCGCCATGACCGCCAAGCTCCTGGAAGCATTGCTGGTCCGCATCGTCGGCCCGGCAGTCGAGGCGGCAACTGAACGCGCGTTGCGTAGATTCGCAGCGCGATTTGAGGCTACACGGGGCCCGGAAGAACCGGGCGCAGAAAGCACTGCACCATGGGTAGAGGAAGAACATCAAAAGGAGAACGCGTCTATGGACCCTATCAGCACAACAACAAATGGAGAGTCATATTACGATCAGCTAGCGCACGACATGCTCATGACTTTGAGACGCTCGACGAAGCCCTCGCCGTCCGGGACTCCATCGGCAAAGTCATCGCAACCCGCACCACGCGCGACGTCATCGACGCCTACGTCCAAGACAAGCAAGCGAGCGGCGTGAGCGAGCGCTCATGCATCACGGCGCGCTACCGCTTGATGGCATTTTTTGGCCTGCGAGGCGCGCAACTCGGCGGCAGGTTGGCGGCGATCACCGCGGCGAAGGTATCGGCGCACGCCGAGGCTTACCGGGCTAGCATGGCCACCGAGACACAGCGGATGACGTTTGCCGAGTGCGCTCGCTTCGGCGCCTGGTGCGTCGATCGCGGGCACATGCCTCGCAACGTCCTGGCGGGTCTCAAGCATGCCGGCAAGGTCAAACGAGGCAAGGCCCAGCTCACCATCGACGAGTCGAGGCTGTTCGTGGGGCACTGCCTCCGCGCGGCACATGCCGGCGATGACGCGGCGATTGCGGCACTCGTCGCCCTGCTCTGCGGCCTCCGCGCCACGGAGATTGTCGAGCGCATCGGGCGCGACATCGACGACGGCGGCACGGTGCTATGGATTACCCGCAGCAAGACCGAGGCCGGCAAGCGCCGGGTTGCCATCCCGATGGAGCTCCAGCCCTTGCTCGCGAGGTTGCGGCGCGGTGGACAGGACCGCTTGTGGCCGGCAGCGGACCGTCACTGGGTGGGTTACCACGTGCGCCGGCTGTGCGCTGCAGCTGGCGTGGCCGTCGTGCCGCCGCACGGCCTCAGGGGCACGCACGCGACCATCTGCGCTGCCGTTGGGGCGTCCCCTGACATCGTGGCGCGCAGCCTGGGTCACACGTCCTACGCGGTCACCGCGGCCCACTACGCTGATGCCGGGATTGTGTCCGACCGCCGCCAGGCAACGGCAATGGCCGCGCTGGCGGGAAAACAATTGCCCAATTCTGTTCCCGCTGGCCTTCGCGGCGGGCAAAGCGAGTTCAACTGAAATAGTGATTTCAGATGAATTTCGCAGCCTTGCGGCCTGTGCGCGAGGGGGGACTCGAACCCCCACAGTGTTACCCACTAGCACCTCAAGCTAGCGTAAGTCAACGATCTCGATAACTTAACCTTGATTTCCGTTCCCGCGCTCGGTTTTTCCCCAACGAAATCAAGGATGTTGTCGGGAACACTTCGGCTCAGTCGCGGTCCGCGCACCAGGCGACGAAGCATAAGAACACCGTCACGCAGACGATGCCGATTGCCGCCAGGTCGTTGTCGCTCACGGCGCAATCACCAGCGTGCCATCGTAGGCTGACGGGATGGTCTGGATCCGGGCGTCCGGGTAGGTGGCCCTCCAGACGTATGTGTACGTCCCCGCCACGTCGGTTGACCCAGCCCCAGGCGACCAGGTGATGGTCGTCCGTGAGCTATTTTCCGCGACGCTGGCAGATGCCGTGATCGACGCTGGTCCAGTGGCCACGAACTGAAAGGTTGTGCCCGCCGGGAAGGTCATTGGAGACTCCTCGCCGTCCGCGTTGATCGTGGTCAGGCGGTCGATTACGTCCGGTGCGCGGTCGCCGACGCGGAGCCGGTGGGTGGGTGGATTGCTAGCACTCATAGTCTTTTCTCGCTTCCGTGGTGGGGGTGACGCGGTAGGCCTCAGCGCTGGGGCCGCCGACAAAGTCCGCGTTGTCTACGTTTTCTGCCGGCGTGCTGCCGTCCGCCTCTGCCGTTGGCCCACCGACAAAGTAGGCGTGCTGCTCGCTCACCAGGGACGCGGCGACATAGTCCGGTGTGTGGCGGGTGGCGCAGACCTCCGGGATGGCAGGAGGGGCTGACGGCACCGGCAAGGCCGCCAACGTGACCACCAGGGCGGCAGCAGGTCCCGCCGCGGTGGTGATGGGCCCAGGCACGGCCGCCGCCGCGGCGCCGATGGCGTGAGAGATGCCGGCACCGCCCAGGACAGTCACAGCCCCGGGGATGGCCGCTGGCGAGGATGCCAGCACCGCGGCGCCTGCTATGCCCGCAGTGACATTATAGGCCGCGGAGGCGGTCGCAGGCGACGCTAGGATGTCCGCGGCAGCCAGGCTGGCGGTGGGCGACACGGGCCCTGGGATAGCCAATGGAGCTCCAGCGAGGGCCAGCGCTGACGCGCTCGGCGCCACGGAGAATGCAGGGCCAGGGACAGCCGCTGCCGCGCCGCCAAGGGCGTGCAGGACGCCGGCGCCGCCTAGGACCGTCACGGGGCCCGGGGATGCTGCCGCGGGCGATGCGAGGGCGTCCGCACCCGCAATGCCTGCAGTGACCATGTACGCCGCGGAGGCAGTCGCAGGCGACGCTAGGATGTCTGCGCCCGCTAGGCCCGCAACGGGCGCCACAGGCCCAGGCAAGGCCGCTGCGGCTCCGGCTAGCGCATCTGCACCAGCGATGGCTGCGGTGACCGTGTAAGCGATGTTCGCCGACGCGGGCGATGCCAAGATGTCAGCACCCCCAGCCCCTGCTGTTGAGGCCATCACCCCCGGGGCGCCCACCGCCCCTGATGACAGGGAAACGGCTACCGCACACTGGGTCGTTGCAGACGCGGGGCCAGGCGAAGCTACCGACCCGGAGGACAGGGCGAGCGCGATGGCGGCGCCTGCGATGACCACCTGCGGCCCAATGCCGCCCTCAAAAAAGAAGTCCGACGAGGCCGCTGAAATGGCGCTGTTGCCGCGGGCGCTGATTGGCTTGTAAAGGGCCTGCACCGAAAGGCCGGCGAGGCGGCCCACAAACGGATATTTGGCGCGCCCCGTGATGGCCATGGATTAGCCCTCTGTGTAGACCAATTGTGCGTGCACAGTGACGCCCGAGGTGGATGACGCCAGCCAGACGGGCCAAAGCACCGTGTTGTCATACAGGCGCGGCATGCCGAGCTGCACCGCGTCGAGCAGCGTGGTGCCGTTGGCCGCCGGCAGCGGGATGCGGGCAACCTGGCGGTAAGCCACGAGGCTGATGGCGCCGGCAACATAGGAGGTCCCAAGCGTGATGGACTGGACGCTTCGCACGCCGACGTCGCCCGCGGCGAGCGTGAACGGCACAAAGGTGCCAGCAACCGCGGTGGCGGGGAACGATGGAATTGTTCCTGTCCTGCCTGCCGTGCCAGCACTGTTGGTATAGCTTATGGTTGTATTCGCGATCGCGCCAGCATTTGTCGTCGCTGTCATGACCTCAATGCCAATCTGCACGCCAACACCGTCTGTTGATCCGCCCATGTCACGCGCAGGCAGCCCCGGGAATGTGATCGTCTGCGCGGTCGTCGTCGTGACGACGGTTCCGCTGTTGTGCCATAGGCGGTCAAACAAGAGCAGCGTGCCAAAGACAGTGGAGCTGACGTCAGCGCGCGCCAGATACTTAAAGGCGCCTCCGGTTGGGTTGGTGAACGGAATCTGCCCGGAGAGTGTCGTGAGGGCCGCCCCGTTGATGCCGGTTGCCGGGGCAGTGCCCGCGCCAGGCCGGCCTGCCGCGAGGAACAGCGAATGCATGACGCCGGCGGCCTCCATGGTTGGGCCTGACTTGTAGATGTTTTCCGGAGGCAGGAACCCGGCTATGACGCCATCAAGTGTGGTGATTGCCATGATGCTCCTTTATGGCGAAGGCTGGATACGGAACAGTCCGATGGCGTCGAACTGGACGGTGTAATCCCCGCCATTGCCGGCCACGGCTGGCGTCAGGTCCAGGTAGGCAAGAAGAGGGCTGTCGCCATCGTTGGTAACATGCTTGTAAACGATAGCAGCCGCGATGGCAGCGCCCGTGGTGAGAGCAGTCCACGTCACGTCGGCAGCATCAAACTCGACGCGATCGCTGGTGTCGTTGAGCGTCGTCGTCTTACTCGCGAGCACCTTGCGCACGTATCCGGAGCCGCTCGATTCATTGGCGACGACGTCGGAAACGTAGTCATGATCTTTGTTGAAGGTGTACCCGGAGCCCACCAGGAGCACGCGGATATCATCGCTGGCGAGGTTGAGGCCGGTCATGGCCAAGAGTCCTAAACGGTTGTATGTGTTTGCCATGGTTGGTTCTCCTTGTTCCTTGTATCTGATGGGGTGATGTGGTCAAAATCTAAGGCAGTGGCCGCACGAAAATGGTGTCCTTGCCGCCGTTGAACACCTGCCCGTCGGTCTCCGCGATGGCGTAGCCGAACCGGCGGAAGTTGCCCGAGCTGCAATGGATGACCCGTAGGCGCTCGAAGATACTGCCGCTGCCGCCCTCGACCCCCACGACAATGCCGCAGTGGCCGACGACCTTGGAGTTCTTGCGATCGCGGAAGGACCCGAAGACCACCCCGTCGCCCGGCTCCGGCATGGCCACCAGCTCCACGCGGGCCTGGGCATTGCGGGCGTCATGGACCAGCCAATCGGTGTTGAGGTGCTCGACCTGGCCGGCGAGCTGCTGCTTGCGGCTGACGCCCCAACACCAAAACAAGAACCCGCTGCAATCGAGGCCCACCTTGCCGTGCTTCCAGTGCGCGCTCTGGGGGTCCCCGTGGTTGGGGTGGAAGCCGCCGGCGCCGAGCACGTACCTGCCAAAGCGGGTCATGCTCTTGGCGCGCGCCAGGGCCTCCGTGGGGTCATTGAGCTTGGTTGTCCAGCGCATCATTTTTTTCCTTTGAACATTTCGCCCAGGCGCTTGATGTCCACAGCTCCAGGACGAGCAACCTTTGTAGGATCGTTTCGAGCTGACCACTCGTTGGCATCGGGCACGGCGCCCCCTGTGAGCACGTAGGCAGTGCCAGGAGGCTTGGGTGCGGCAACGGCGGCGGGCTGGTCAGGCACGGCTCGTACAATCTCACGACCGATGGGGTGTATTTTACCGCCCCATATTTCGAGCAGCTTGGCGCGCACAACAGGCTCGCCGGCAACGCTAGCCAGAGCCATAAGTTCAGTTTCCATTGATTCCGCATATGCCACCGCCTTGTTTCGTTCGCGCTCCACGTCCTGCAGCGCCACACGCTTCTGGTCGTCCGCCATCTGCAACGCGTAGTTCTGATTGCGCAGGTGCGTTTCGACATTCGCCGCCGCCACCAGCTTGAGCGCAAAGGCCGCAATGGTGCCGAGCGACACAATCGCAACCGCTGCCAGGGCGATGCCGAGCGACTCCATTATTCCCCGAGCGGGTTAGCCGGCAGGATGGCGGTTGCCTTGACCGCATCAGACTTGGCCACGGCCGCAGCCTTGCCAGCGTCCTCGATGGCCACGCCAAAGATGTACAGCCACAGCGGCGCGACGATGGGCAGGATGTCCTGCACGTCGAGCTTGAGGCCAATCTTCCCGAGCCCCCACACGACAGCGGACAGCACCGCCACCTGAAATTTGCGAGACGATGCCAGGACCTTAAGAGTTTTGATGAATGCTTGCCACATGATTACTGCCTCCCCTTGATGTTGCTGATTTCTGCCTTCAACTCCGCGACGGATTCGCGGGTGTAAATGCACGATGCGAATGACTGGCCAACGACGGCCACGCTGACGATGACACCCAGGCCGAGCAGCCAGCGGCGATGGGCGGTGTCATCCTTGCGTGCCTCGGCCAGGTATTTGACGGCCTCTTCAACCGTTTTCAGGCGGTCTTTGACGTTGTCCACTTCGCCGCGAAACAACGTCTTGGCGTCGCTCACCCGCCCGCGTACGGCTTCAACATCCGTCTGCGTTGCAGGCCTAGGATAACGTTTCCCGTCAGTCACCTGCGAACGCTACAACGGCCCGCAAAGGCATCAAAATCATGGGTCGTAGACGTAGCAAGTGACGCCTTTTATGTCGTGGGTGGTGCCGCTGATTCGCTGGATTCGGATGTCATAGACCAGGTCGGAAGCGGCCAGATTGAAGGTCGTCGTCACCCATGTGTTGCTGGTGGTTAGATTGACCGAGCCCTTGCTGACGCCGCCCTGGTAGAGGTGAACATTCATGGATGGGGTTCCGCCGTTGAGCGACGCCACTGCACCAAACACGACAGGCACCGTTGTTTGATTGCGCCGAGCCATGTTGCTTAGGTCAAGCCTGAAATCAACGGTGGTCGGGAACGCCCGCACCAGGGAGCCGCCGCTGGTGGACACCGTTTCTACGCCGCCGTGGGCAGCCCAGGCGATCAGGTGCGGTCCATTGTATGTATAAAGGTCGTTGATGATATCGCGCATCAGGCTGTGGCGCGCCGCGGTAATTGGCTTGCCCACCGAGGAAACCGCCGGCAAATAGAATGCTTCGTCGTCGCTAGGTGGGGCCGAGACATCGACACCGCAAATCGACACAACCCTGGTGCCGTCGACGTCGCTGACCACCAGGTGATATGCCTTCTTTTCGTCAGCGTCGATCACTTGGTCGACGTTGTGCAGCTCGTTGACGCCGAAAGTGCCCGGGTACGCCGACGGCAGGTTGATGTACGTAGTGGCGGTGGTAGCGGCAACGACGTCCGTCAGATCTAACCTAAGCCGAGGGACGGTCGAGGCGCTGTAGCTTCTAGCGGTCACCGCGGCTCGAATCCTAATCCCGATGGCCCCGGTGCCGGTCAGGAAGTAGAACCGCAGCCGCTCCGTTGTGCCGACAGACCCCGCCGGCTTCTGCGATTCTCGCAGGCCGTGCGAAAATACCATTTTGCGCTTATTCCTGATGAGGTGATTTATCTGCGTCGCCAGCAGCGAGTCAGCGGCCGCGGATGGCGCAAGGCCGTTGCGCGCAAACTGACTGCCGCGCAGGCGCTTCGGTGTAACCAGTGGCACTTCGATGAATTTCATATTCCCGTCCTAACGCCGAGCTGGATCCGGGATACCCCGTAGAGCGTGATGGCCGACGACATCGCGCTGGTCTTGGCAGCCACCGTCAGCCACAGCACGCCGGCGTCAGCCATCTGCGAGATGTCGAAACTGATGGACTTCTCGTTAACGCCAGACGCCGTGGCCACCGTTGTCCGCTTGCCAAACGTGCGCCCGTTAAATCGCAGATCGTCAACGGCAAACGCCGCCCCCTTGCCAATTTGCGTTGGCGGCGCATCGGACAGGTACACCATGATGTCGTTGGCTATGCCCGATGTGGACTCGCAGATGACGGCGATGGTTAGATTTCGCCGCATTGATCCGGTGATTGTCCCAGCGCTGAAATAGATCGGCATCACAAAGACGCTGCTGGCCGCACCTGCCGCACGCAGGTTATTCCCAATGGTCGCCGTTCTTGCATCGCAAAGATGATTCACTGCGCGAAACATCTCGTCGATGGTCGCCACGTCGAGTGGCGGGCCATCGGCATCGGCGACGCCAGATTCCGCTATTTTCCCGCCGGACTCATAGGCCACCGCAGAAGCGAGCGCCAGCGTGGGGCGGCTGTCGTCGTCCTCGCCGAACGTATACGCGTCGCGCGCGGCGTCGACAAGATTGGTTGTGTCGGCGAGGTAGGTGTAGGCGGCCCGCTGAGCGGCGGTGGATGTGGAGTAGCCTTGCGGGACAATCTTGTATTCGCGGCCAACGATGAAACCTGTCAGCACAACATCAAGAGCAATGTACTGACTGGTTGAGTACGTGACTGTGCCGTTCCACGTGAGGGGGGAGGCCGGGTCGTCTGGGTTGATTTCGATGATCGAAACCTCATCGCCAACAGCGATTGAGGCGTGGTCAACGCTCTCGTCGCTGGCGGCAAACTCTCTGGCGACGGTGCGAACCGTAGTGGATCCATCCCACCCGTTAACGTAATAGCCAGTCGTAAACGACGTATCAACCACCGCGCTGCTGCCTAGCGCCTTGGTCTCGTCTGAGTCAAAGAATAGCAGGTCTACTTCGCCGAACATGCCGCGGGGGGCGTCTGCGCCGTACTCCCAGCCACCGAAGTCGTACCGCAAGCGAAGCACAATCGCGGCGCGCGCGATGATGCCCCTGGCGCCCGTGCTCGGGTCACGCATAAAGTTGTCCGTCACGGACACCACCGCGCCCGGGTACAGCTTTTCGTATAGCGTATGGTCGATGGTGCGCCGACACTCAAAGCGCGGTCGCGAGAACATGGGCAGTATACTTAGGAGGTTTGGCGCGAGAGACTTCACGCTGTCACCCGTTGTGGCATAGTCCCCGTAGCTGTTGCGGGCCTTGATGGTTACCGCGCGCTCGTTGCCATAGTTCTGAACGGAGGCGGCATCAACGAATTGGAACGATGACTCGTAGGTGTCCTTGCCGGGGACGCGATTGTATTCGATCTTAATCACGTTGCGCATGTGACGGTCGGTCCGCTCGGTGACCGTGCGCTGCGCGTCACCGGATTGCCCCGCCTTATTGGATTCGGTAAGGCTCGCAACCGCCTTCGCTGCCCGCGGCATTGCCCAGCGAGCGACCCGCAATGACCCGTTGTGCCAATGCAAAAACGCTTGGCGCATAATCATGTCCGCGTTAAACAGCTCCTTAAACGTCGTTGGCTTCTCGAGCACGACGATGGACCCGTTGCCGACCGTTGCGCCGTCTATGCGAGATAGCGATTCATAGAGCGATGACAGTGGCTCGTAAGGAATTGCCGCCCCCAGCGCGGCGCCGTACCTGTCGTAGGTGGCATGGTTGTATCCAGGGACGCTGGTGCCGCACGCCAGACCGACCACCAGATCGCGCATGTTGCCTTCAAGCACCACGATCTGGCGCATGAACATGTCCTCAGGTTTTGCCGAGTATGCCAGCCGGCCAGCGGCCAGAAACGTCGCTGCGCTCTCGGTCTCCTTGGTCTCCATGAATCCCTTGATGGGCTCCAGGTTTGACACCTTCGAGTTGGCCTCGTCGTACTTGCCGAGATAAAGCCTGCCGGCCATCATCCAGAGGCCCCACTGCCCTGTCGATTGCAGGACCGTGGCGACGCCCTGAGGCAGCGAATCCGCCTGGTCGATGAATGTCCCGCGTGCCGAGTCGAAGTAGCAAGACGTCAGGTTGGAAGCCAGTGAGTTATTATAGGCGCTGTGGATGCCGGAGTCCGCGACCCGCAGAGGTTCAAAGTCGCCCACCTTGTAGACCAAGTTGGTGGCGTGTGATGTAAATGGACCAATGACCCATGCGCCATAGTTGGCCTCTGCCGCCGATGACGTTGCGTTGTCAAAGTTGGCCAGGCCGAGAAACTGAATCACCCGCTTTGAAGAGGTCAGACCAATTGAGCATTGTTTGCTGCCGGCCGTGGTGTTCCTGGCCGAGGCCTCGACGCGCCAGCCGCCTTGCGTGTTGACGATGGCAAGCGAAAAGGCCGAAGTTGCTGACGTGCTTGGCAGCGCCGCGGCAAATGAGTTGATCTCGGAGACAAGCTCGTCGATGGTGTACACGCCAGGCGTGAAAGCCCCGTACATGTAGGCCGACGCTGTGCCGTCGACATGCACGGAGATCTGCAGCTTGTCGAACGCGGTGACCTCAATGCCCTCGCGGACCCGCAGCTCAAGCGGGTCGCTGTGCAGAGTGGATTCTTTGATAACCTCGAGAAGGTCCGTGCATGCCACCGATGTTATGCCGTTGCCGCTGTCTCGGATATCCGATATCTTTCCGGCGTAGACCAATAGGGCCTCGGCCTTGGAGTCCAGCACCCCAGCGCGCTTGCGGTGCATCCAAAGGCCGACCCACCGCCCGATGAATGTCTGCGGGTACTGCGTCACGAGTGGCTGAATCTGGACGTTGAAATCCCACGACGGGATGCTGTGGGCGCGGCCAAACTCATTCGTGGTGACGCCGTCCCGGTTGAACGCGGAATACTTGCCGCGCGTGCACCCGGTGAATGTGGTTGCCGTCTTGCCGGTGTAAACGATTCTCTCGGTGCCGATATAGATGGTGCCGGTGCTCGTGAATGCCGTGGTGTCCTTGACGGTGATTGTGGTGTCGTTGGCGTCGATGGCTGCAGATAACCACGTCTTGGCGCCAAAGGCCGGCCGCGCCACGTCGATGCCGAAGCGGTCCGTATCGTCGCAATCCATCACCGAGAAGGTCAGCGACCTGGCAGACGAGAAGGCGTCAAACGCCTCAAGCGATTGGTCGAAGTCGCAATTGACCGCCAGTCCGCCAAGCGCCGACGACCAGGACGTTGCCGCCCATGCAGTGAGCGCCGCCGCGGTGGGGCCATCCGTAATGATGTACTCGTAGCCTTCAATCGCCAGTACCCACTGATAGGAAAATCCTTCCCGCGATATAAGGTCGTCGCGGGTCGTGCTCATGGCTGCACCAGCATCTTGGGAATCTCAACCGTGTAGCGCCCCGACCAGTTCTGCACCAGCGGCTTGAGGTCGCTGTTGGGCATGTCTGGTATGCGCACGGCATAGGACGTGCCGGCGCTGGCGTCCGGGTAGTATCGCAGCGTGGAGCCAGGGTCGTGATAGGACGCCTCGCCGAGCTGGGACTGGTACCAGAGGCGCTCCCATGAGCCGCGCACTGTGATGCCGCGGGCGCGCGCTTCGGCCACCGTGTCCCATTTGACAGCAGGGATTTCCACGTACTTGTTGCCGTAGAGCGTCTTGACGACGCCGGTTGGCGAGATGGTGGTGCGCTTGTCGGTGACGTAGTGCCCCGGGTTCGCGTCCTTGTACTGCGCAGACTTGGGCGTGCCCGGCAGCCAGATCGTGTCAGCAATATTGGTGGCGGTCTGCACCTGGCCCGCGGTCCCGGTGATGTTGCCGGTGAAGCCGCAGACGTCGCGGAACGTTGTGGAGAACCACTGGATGCCCCACGTCGTGCCGGTCTTGGAGATGGACACCTTGCCCGTGCCGTTCTCGCCGAAGTCGTAAGAGACGGTCCATCCCGAGCCAAACGATATGTTGAGGTTCGTCTCCAGCAGGTCGAGCACGTCGCGTAAATAAACGTCGGTGCCAGCCGTGGTTACGCTCTGCGAGACATATCCGCTGCCGCCATAGGAGACAAGCACCGACCAGGCATCGGTGGACGTGATGCGCATGCGCGCCTCTAACATGCCGTGCGTACTCATGCGAACACCACCTCGCGCGAGCTGCGCATGCCAAGATTGACCATGCGTTCAGCGCGCTGCTGACGTTTGCGTGGGCTGTCGTCCGCGAAGTCGTCGCCAACCACAACGGTGACGCTATTGCCGCGCGCCTCCGATGGAGGGGGCAGGATGCCGGCGCTAGACGTTGCCGGCCCGGATGCGCCAGCCCCGCCAGATACGCCAGCTGCCGCGCCGCCGCCGCCGAGAGAGGAGGCAATGCCGCCGAGAAGCAGCGCGCCAGATGCATATTTCGCGGCAACGACGCCGGATGCCGCAGCCTGTCCGTAGCTGCCGGTGATCAGGTATGCCAGCGCTTCAACGCCGTGATAGACAGACTTGCCGAACATGTTGGCGGCTAGCGCCATCATCTGGGCTGCTATGACCCGCTTAAACGCCGCGCCAGCGCTCTCGCTCCCGGTCATCATCGCTTGGAATGCCGCAACGCTGGCGTCGCGAAGCATATTGAAGCCCTCGGCATACAGGTTGATTTCCTGTGGGTCTCCGAACATGTCCCGGAACACTGACTGCGTTCGATTTACATTGAACTGCGCGTACTCATCGCGGATATCGCCAGCCACCTCCACTGCCTTCAGAAGGTGCTCCTGCCCGGCGAATCCAAGCTTTTGCCACTCGGCCACAAACAGCTCGTGGCTTTCATTCATGGCTTCCGTGATCGCCGCATCCTGAGCTGCAAACTTCTTGCGCAGTGCGTCGCCGTCAACCATCTCCAGGTCGAATGTCGGGCGCTCTCGCTTGCCGCCACCCTTCGGGGTCATTCCGTCTACGTCGAGCATGTCAGCGTCGGTCAGCTCAAGGTCGCCAGTATGTGCGTAGGCCTTGCGAAACACTGCCATTTCCTTGAATGCTTCCATCAGCTTCGCTGGCGATCCGCTGCCCATCGCCATCGTGATAGCGATTACCTGCTGCTGCTCCATCAGGCTCAGCTTGTACTTCTCAGCCGCTACACCAATGGCGATGGCCTCGTTGACCATGGCCATTGAGCGAGCCATGCCGGAGACGCGGGTGTCGGTCTCTTTGATTATGCCTAGATATTCACCGGCGTCGCGGATTGAATCGCCCCACATTGAAAGGCCTCCGGCGACGTAGTCCCACATGTCCTTGATGGCGACAAAGATCAGTCGCCAGCCTTCGATAGCTAACTTCACCGCCACTATTAGTTCGTTGGCAAGATCAATAAAAAACGTGAGAACCGGGGATACATGCTCCATGAATGCTCCGGCGGCCTCCCGCAGGCTGTCCACGTTGTCGCCCAATGCAATCTTGGACTGGTCCCATGCGTCTCGCGAGTCGTTCACAATGAACGCCTGGTCGGTAGCGACCACCGTCAGCTGCTGCATCACCTCTTTGAACTGCTCAACCGATCCGCGCGTCTCTGTAATTTGCAGGCCGTAGTCCTTCAGTGCCTTGGCTTTGCCGGTTTGCAGGAACTCGTTGAAATCCGACATGACCTTTGCAGCGTCATAGTTGCGGTCTGCAAAGACGTCCATCGCCTTCGCAACGGTCAGAAGCTCAGACTCAGACGCCTTCATGACGCCGTTGTTTGCCGCCACGGCTAACTTCAGAAGCTCTGTCTCCGAGACGAGGCCGCGGGTGGCCTCCTTTAGCTGTTCAATGCTGTGCCCCTGGGCCTTCTCTCGCAGCTCGTTCCGCTCGTAGTAGAATTCCATCGAGTCCAGCGCGACCTTGATGCCGCCATAGACCGCGGCAGCCGTGGCTGCATACTTTGCATATTGGGCAATCTGGCCCTCTAGCACAGTATTCTGCGCCTCAAGGTCCTTCTTCATGACCTGGGCGTGGTCCTTCTGCGTCATGGCCAGCTTTTTGATGTCAGCCTGGGCGCTTGCCGTATCAGCTTTGTATGCCAGGACAACGCGTTTGGTGAGGTCTCCGAACATGGCTATTTGTCCTTCTGGCGCAGGGTATGTGCCTCTAATTCATTAGCGGATCTGTGGATGGTTTCCAAAACATCGAGCAGCGCGCCGGTGGGCTCCAGCCCGCCGAACCGCTCGCGCAGCGTGCCGCGCTCCCAGTGGATCATTGCCCGCGCCGCCTCCTGGAGCTCCGGTAGCCGAATCAGGTAGCCGATGCATGTGTCCGGTGGGTCGTCGTCCAGTGCGTCTCGCGGCCACCAGGTCGTCGCGCCCTCAACGGACGGCTCCCAGCCGCAGCCCATTTGCTGGCGCTCCTGCGGCGAATAGGCGCTCTTGCAGCCGTCGCAGTCAAACAGGTGCGATACTGATGCGGGTTCTTTGCGGCGTTGATGTGTGATCCATGGCAGCCCCCGCGCGCCCTGAATCACGCGGATTTTGGGACGGAGCGATCAAGCGCCCACCCGCCAAGTTCATTCACGATGCCGGAACTGATCATATCGAGTGCATCAATGATGCTGGCCTTTGCGATTTTTCCATAGGCTTTGTCCTCGACACGCTCAACCTTTACGCCGTCCAGGTTTTCGATCTTCTCGATTGCAAGGCGGAACGCGAGCGCTGGGATCTTAAAGTCCGAAACCTCATTGGCCATCAATGCGCTTCTGAACTCGCGGAGCAGCCCGCCTGGAATCACGCGAAAATGAAACCATGTGGGAGACTCACCGCTTTTAATAATCGGACCGTAGTCGCCCGTTTCACGTGCAACGTTCAGGCGCTCGATGTCGGCCTTTGCTTTTTCGCCCAGCGCGGCTCGCTCTTCATCGTGTTTCTTGATCAGAGATTCAAGCTCTTCAATGCTGAGGTCTTTCTTTTGACGCGCCGCCATCTTCCCGGACTGCGCCTTGTAGTAGGCGTGAAGGTCCGGCAGATCTAGCGCGTCATCACCAGACCAGACGGTCGCTGACACTTGGACTAGGCTTGGTAAGCGTATGGCCATTGATTTCCTTTAGGCGAGGAGCATGCGGAATGCGGAGGTTTGCAGGTCGGTCGAGCCAGAGCCCGACTCGTAGGCCATGAACTCCAGCGCCTGGCGGTTCAGCCCGTCGACGTCCGCCTGCGTTGGCTTGTTGCCAGAGCGTAGCAGGCGGGGGAAGTAGAAGGCCACGGTCTTGCCGTTGGCGCTGTTGAGGGTGATCAGCGCGTGCTGCTCGCTGTTGGCGTCCCAGGCCACCTGCTCGGCAGGCGTGGTGCTGGCCGCATCGGCATCGAGGACCATGGTCAGCTTAATCTGGTCAGGGGTCCGGACCGCGCCAACGATGGTCTGCTGCGCGTTGGCGGCGTTGATGGACGTCAGCTCCTTGATGCCCAGGGTGTAGTCAATCTGCAGGCTGCGCGGAGTTTTGGCGCCATAGGTGGCGACGCCCTTGGCGCCATACCAAAGCGAGCCGGCGGCGTTTGGCGCAGGGACCGCGGTCGGCAGGCCGATGGCAACCGGGAATGATTGGTTCATTGGCTTCCAGTAACTGACGCCCACGGTGATTTCCACCATGGGCAGCTCGCCGGCATTGAGGCCGGAGAACGAGACGCCCTTAATGTAGCAGCCACGGCAGGCGAATTGCTGGTTAGCGGTCAGGAGCAGGAAACGGTACGAGTAGATTGCCGCGCCGGCTGGGTTCTCTTCGCTCCAAATCATATCACCGCTGGAAATCACGTCACCGTTGCTCGGGATGGCCGGCAGGTTTGTGAGCAGGGTCATGTTCGTTGTGATGTGGGTCGAGATGGCATAGACCTGGCCGCTGCCACGACCATCCCCCAGGGCGCCAATGCGCGCGAGTGCGCCGCTGGCAAAGGTTCCGGAGGCTGTGGTGGTCGGAATGTTCGCCGTGCCGCCGGTGGCTGTGGTGCCGGAGGCGGCGGAAACGGACGAGGAGCCGATGGCGTCACCTAGGAGCTGCGCCAGGTCAGCAAGGGTGACCGCGCCCGCCGTGGACGAACCATGGCCTGGCAGGTGGAGGCCAACCTTAAATTCGCCGCCGAAGACACCAGGCACCTTTGACGTGCCGTGCTGCTTGCGATCGCCGCTCACATTCCGCTCGATCATGCTCTGGGTGAGGCCGGAGACATCAACCTTGTTGATGACGGCGAGCCGCTTTCCCCACGTGTCCGTGGCTTCAGCCCATGCGGTTTCGCGTTCGTAAAGGATGACGCCAGGTGCGCTAGATCGGGACATGTGATTTATTCCTCCAGTATCCGTGGGTGGTTTCGATTCGTATCCATCGCGTGTTTTCGCCGTCCAACGTCTGGCGGTCCCACGACTCGGGCATCATCACTGATTTGGTAAAGTTTCCAAATCCACGCAATCCAATGGCCTCGTCGATGAGGTCGCCGTCCTGGTTGATCATGTCCTCGATCGAGCGGGCGTTCCCCTTGCCTGCGCGCGAGGTTGCCGGGTAGCCGACCAGGACGATGAACGTGGACTCACGCCATTCGGTGTCGATGCCAGAGACTGTCGGCGCCTTGTACCTGCCCAGGTCCAACACGGAAAAAAGGCGCAGCACGGCGTCTGGGTGGGCATCGCCAAAGACATCAATGGGCTGCTCCTCGCGGTGCAGGCGAAAGCGCGAGCTTGCTTGCGACCTCGGAATAATTGCCGAAACCAGTGATATGATCTGGTCCCTGATTTCGGAGGCGGTCGTTGGCGTCATGGTCACCGTGAGAAGATGTTCTTGCGTCGGCCATCGCCAGAGGCGCCGCCGGTGCTCGCCTGGGTGTCTAATTCTTGCTGCCGGACCAGGCGGGCAATGCGCTCGCTGTAGCCCTGGCGAGCCACCAGTAGCGACTCCGGAGAGGCGCCACCGTTGCGGACGTTGACCTCGGTGGCAATCTCGATCGTCTTTTGGATGATCAGCTCCGACAGTATGGCCGGATTGCGCGAGGCGTGGTCAATGTGCCCCTCCTGCAAGAGGTCTAGGCGCACGGCTTCAAAGGCTTGGTCAATAAGCTCTTTGCCCTGGTTGCCCTGATAGTCGGTCGGCAGGCGCTCCAGCCAGCCAGGGTGGCGGGCGTCAACATGGACGGGCAGTACGTGATTTCGCGTCTCGTAACGCACAAGCGAAAACGTCGACTGGGCAACGCGGCCCCATCCTGCGTCGTCCAGATACACCCACCGCACCCGGTAGCCATTTCGGCGCGTTGGCTCCGTCAGGTTGCTCTGGTTGGCCGCCCACGCGTCTGGGATGGTCGCGTAAATCCATGTCGACCTAAACGTGGAACCGGGAGGAAATACGTTATGGAGGGGGTGGCGCAAGGTAACGGTCTTGCTTTTAACCGAAGCTGCGACCACCCACTCGGTGTCACCATGAGGGGACTGGAGCTGGTAAGCGCGGCCGGCTATGACGCCAGTGACATCAGACAGCGTGACCTTGCGCGGGTCCGCGCACGCCTCGCCGGCCTCGGCCGTGGTGACGGTTGACAGTGGGTCAATCCCCGGGCCTGGGGCGGTGAATTCAATGAGCGCGTCATCACTCTGCATGTCATGCACGGTGACGCTGACAACAGATTGCGGGCGACTGTCCGTGCACATGTGCACGAGAGTCTGCCCGGTCACGCCCAATAATGCTTCTTGATGCAGGCTCATTTTACCCACCATGGGCCGTAGTGGGCCGTTGACTGGTCACACAGGTCCTCTACGCGACGGATGAAGATTCTCGCGCGGTCTTTCGCACCCGTGACGTGGTAGGGGTTCTTGCCTGGCGCCAGGTGCCATAGCTTATAATTCATGAATTCGGCCAGCATCTTTTTGGCCAGCAAAGGCGTGTCCGATGTACCGGCCATGGCGTCGATGCCCCGTCCGGCGGCAACCTCGTTTGGCTGCATGACCCTGAAGGCCCGCGCCATCATGGCGTCGAACTTGGGATTCATCGTCTTTGGCTTCGCGCTCATGATGAGGTCACGAAGCGGGGCCGTTTTGGCGGGTGCGATGAAATTCTTTTCTAACTTCGCGCCGCGCGCCGCAGCGAATTCAGCGCCCTTGTTCACGCGCTCTACCGGCTCAGGCTTGGCAGCCGGGTGCGGAGCGGCCTTCTGGGCGGCCTCGTAGCGGGCAACAGCCTGCAGATCTGCGGCGGCGATTCGTTCAAGGTCAGAGCCTGACACCTCCAGCCCCATGCGTCGGCTGTTGGCGTGGTACTGCTCGACGATGGCCGCCTTGATCTCGTGCGGGTCTTTGAGCTGATCGCTCATTCTTCGTTTGCCTCCGACTCGGCGGCAGCCTTAGCCTTGCGCTTTGGCGCCGGCTTGGCCTCATCATCAACGGCCAGGCGATCAATAACCTTGGCCATCAACTCGGTCTGCTTGAGCTGCGCGGCGGCCAACTGCTCAAACGACGACGCGGAGTTTTCTGCGCTCTTGGCCTGGGCATCCAGGGTTTTGGACTGCTCGGATTGATACTTCTTTTCCAGCCTGCCCATATCGCGCTGGTTGCTCGCGCGGCGCGCGGCAATCTCTGCCGTGACGCAATCACACGGACCCTTGGAGGCCCTGCCCTCGCCGTTGTCAAATGTGCCGCGAGCGCATGGCGTGCCATCCCGATTGGCAGGGATAAGCGAGTATGGGTCTATGGAGCCAACCAGAAGCTGCGCCTTCGGGCACTCCCCGTAGGGAATCCAGCCCTTGCTACGCATCTTGGCCTTCTGGTACTGCGAATAGCTGCTGTTGGTGTCGTAAGAGGCGGACGCTTCAGTGAGGCAGGCTCGGACGACATGGCCGTACGAGTCAACCATCTTCTCCCACCGGCGGAATCCGCGGGCAGCGAGGGGGTGATCTTTGGGCGGCGGCGCCGTGTGCGGATACGAGTCCACAATGAGCGAGCCGTCTGGCGCGCGCGTGGTCACCTTCTTGACGCCGGTTCCTGAGTTAGGATGTACCCATGTGATCGGTGCTGACATGCATTTCCTCTTTTGACTAAAAATGGTCCCGGTTTCCGCCGGGTCGGTTCGCTAGACGCCGGTGACGACTTTGCAGCCCGACAGATCGCGCAACTCAAAAGGAGCCGCACGAAGGGTCAATACAAGCTCAGTCGCGCGAGCCGAGGCATCACGCTGAGTTTCCAGACGTGGCAGACGCTTCATGACCATCCCGAAGGTGGCGAATGCGTCGTTGGCTGCAGTCGATGGAACGAACACTGCACCAACATCGTCAGCGGCGGCGTTGGCCGTGTCGCACAAGCCCTGGCCGTAGACGGGGTTGCCGCGGAAGTACATCACGTGGCCATTGGTCAGGCCATTATTCGGGCCAGGGGCAGCAGCGAGGAACCGATCCGCCGCGCCAGCGTAAACAGCAGAAGCAGCATTGGTGCCAATGAGAGCGGCTTCGATGTCGTCGCATTGGGTATTCGACAGAACGGCCACCAGGCCATCTGGTGCGCGGTTGCCACGGGTGCGAATGCCGGTAAAGGCAGACAGCAACTGAGCGACCGTAAGGTCAGCACCTGACGTGCCGACAGAAGTCGACAGACCTGAAAACAAGGCGCAGATGTCGTCATCAATGGCGAGCATCAGCGCGCCGACCATGGTCGACTCCACGGTGTCCCATAGGACCATCGCGTCAACGGCGTCCTCCAGGAGGGTGTCGGAAATGTCCATGCGGACGCCGTACTCGGCAGCCGTCGCGGTCACGCCGTTCGTCGAGAACGTGGTGCTAGACAGGTCCGTAGCTTCTGCCGCGTCGTACTCAGTATTAACACCAGCGCCGCCGTCGTCAGGGGTTCCCCAAACCGACGCAGCAACGGCAATCTGAACGCCGGTAGCTGGCTTGTCGACAATGTTGAACTGACGGCAGAGCGGCGAGACTTGAGCCAGCTCAGAGGCAGCCGCTAGGATGGCGGGCTGAATGAAGTAGGCGTTAACGAAATCGTTTGCAGTCGTAATGGTTGAAATAGCCATGGTAATGGACTCACTTTCTTATTTGATCTTGAGCGTGTGACCGGGGAGGTCTTTGCGCATCTGTTCGCGGAACTGGCGCCCCGCCCCGAGCAAACCGTTTTGGCGCACAGATTGCTGCACGTCGTCCTGGCTCACATCGAAGATCGTCTTGCCGTAGTTCGCGAGAGAGCGGTCCATTTTAGGGACGCCACCACTGGTTACCGGAACGCCCCCGTTATTCGTTCCATTGCCCATTGGTTGACCCTTTCCAAAACCAAACGCAGTTGAGTAGCCGCCGAGCCAGGCGCTCACGTCCGTTGGGCGCTCGGTGGCGTACAGCTTGCGGAGCATTTCTTGCGCCTGTGGCTGTAAACCGTCGATGCCCTTTTCGAGCGTGAAGCGACGCGCGGCGGCCTCTTCTGCGTCGTTTATGCTAACTGGTGCTGCCGGGTCTACCGGCTTCGCGGCTGGCGCTGTTGGGAGCGCGGCCTTGATCTTGTCGTCCACTAGCTTGCTGAAATTCTCCAACAGCGAAGCAGCCCACGGAGGCGCATCACCAGCGGCCGGCGCAGCGGATTGCTGCGAAGGCTCTTGCGTCTGCGACGTCTCACTTGGGGGGGTTCCGCTGTCGAACATTTCAGGTGGCATCAGTGGCTTCCTCTTGCTGTGTAGGTTGTTGTGGTTGCTGGCTGCCGCTCATGTCGGCACCCATAGATCCGTTTATCTCGTTTAAAGAACGCATCAAAATGTTGCGCGCTAGCTCAATGTCTATGTTGTCTTGGATGGCGGCTTCCGCTTGCTCGTAGGTGAGGCCGCGAAGCGCCATCATGAATTCTATCGAGTTGGTCAAACCTAGGCGGCGCTCGTGCTCGAACGTCTCCAGCGAATCCTTCATGGATGAAGGCTTGCGGGTCTCTCCAAACTTGATGGTCCAGTCTGAAACCTCAAAGGCCAGACTCTGCATGTCACTGCGCATGACCGCGGCCTGCGCCTCAACAAAGCGACGTTCAAACGAGTGGAACACTTTCATCTGTTTGCGGCGAAGCTCTTCAATTGGCGCGCGCATCAGCTCGCGAGCTTCGGCGCTCTGCACGCCCTGGTGGTGCAGCACGCCGGCGCTGATGCCGTAGCTGTTGGCGAGCTGCTCTAGGATGTGGTTGGCGTTGTCGCGGTATTGCTGGGTGTCGACGCCTGCATCAATGGTGCTGATGAGCGTTCCCTCTGGCACCTCAAGCGCAGATTCACTGTCCGACATCTGCCCGCGCGCTAGGCTCGTGGTGTCGCCCTGAAACACGTTCTGCTTGTTGTTGCTCTTGGACTCCTTCAAGATCTGGATGTTTAGAAACCAGATCGCCAGGTGCCCCGCTTCAACATCCTTCCCGCTCATGGCGGGCCAGATGCCCTTGGATGGAGGCTCCATGGAGAGGAACACCCACGGATTCACGCCAAGGCCGTGGTTAATCCATGATTCAACGACGATGCGTCCATCTGATGTCAGCTGGAACTTCTCGTGGTCCGTCCAAACCTCGTAGGCTGGGACGTCGGTAAGGGTGGTCGCGCCGTGGTAGCCAGTTGAAATCACCACCGCGATGCAGCGGGTAGGGTCGTTGGGGTGCCGGATGGCGTAGGCATCTGCCGGGGTGGCGATGTCAATCGCCGGCTCCCTGGTGTTGCTGTCAACGACGCAAACCCGCGGGCGGACAAACACCGCCCGGTGAAGGTTCACCATGGCGTTCACCTTCTCGAAGATTTCATCTTGCCGAGAGAGGCGGACTACCTCGTTATACCTGCGGTTGTTTTCATCGCCGGAGACCGTGCGGATGGCGGGCTCCTGGTAGACGGTGCTGATTTCGTTGATGATGCGCTTGGTGGGGTTGTTGCTCTTGGCAAACGGTATCCACTGCTTGCGCAGGGTCCTGACGTCCGGGTCCTTAAAGACCGTGTCAATCATGCCGGCCATTGCCGCGTCCCCGCCATCATTGTAGAGGTCGTTGCGGATTTGCGCCGATACCCGACGCTCCATCTCCGGCTTGCTGGATAGGTACTTTTTATAGATGTAGGACGCGACGCCGCCCTCCGGCAGCGGGGCCGGGACGGTGCCGTTTGGCATCATGGGTAGGATGCTTTTAATGGACTCTGGCATCACTTGATCGCTTTCAGTTTTGCCCGAATGCGTGGGCGTTCGAGGTCATAGAGGGCGTAACCAACAGCGGCAGGCCAGTGGGACATGTCCGTGGCATCCTTGCGCTCGTGCTCGGATTTGCCGTCAGCGTTGCGCTCTGACATCTCAAATGCCTGGACGAGCTTAGGCGCGCACGGCTGCGCTTGGTTATCGGCATGAACGAACAGTCGCCGATTATTCGAGGCGTCACAAATCAACGTATTCACCACGTCGATGCGCATCTCGCGGCCGATGCGCATTGGGTCGCGCGTTCCCGGCTTGTAAGCCGCCGGGCGGATGTCGATGCCGAGGTGCTTGTAGATGCGGTAGGCGTCGCGGTCAGTCTGCGGATCTGTCAACGCAATGGCGCCCGCGCCGACAATGCGGCCGTCGCTGCCGACTTGGCAGGCGTGGTGTTCATGTAGCCAGGTGAGCACCTTGCGTGCGTGCTCCTCGCCGGTGCAGTTCTTGGACGTGATTTCGCCCATGACGAACCAGACGTAGTCTGCCGCGCCTGGCATCTGGAACGCCTTGAGAAACACGGTGGCGTCGGTCGCTTCGCCTGGGTCATGGCCAAGCAGGTAGCCCCATGGGCGGACGTTGCCAAAGGCTGCGAGCACGCGCTGGGTGACGTCGCGGGCACCGATCATGGGGTAATGCGCTACGTTCAGTGCGCGGTTCCACGACGTGTAGACACGGTCATCGCTGGCGATGTCGTGGCAGAGAACCTTGCGCTCGTAGTCGCGTTTGGTCATCGTGCTCTTAAGCTGCTCCCAGTAGTCGGGGTGGACAAAAGGGGAGTCAGGGCCAAGCATCTGGTAGATGCCCCAGAATTCAGAGGCGGCGCAGCGCGCGCGAAAGCTCCGCCAGATGGGATGGTCCTTGGCGGTCACCGTGTTAAAGCGGCGATACTTTCCGTCGGCAGCGGCGCGGCCGCGGGCCTCGATGTCGCCATCCACCTCGACGCTGTCCTGTAATTCGTCAGAGGCGCAGAAAATCCAGTTCTGCCCCTGGATGGGCGAGCCTTCCGCCGCGCTCGATTTGTGGGTGGAGCGAAACTCTAACGCGATGCCGTTGGCACAGTAGAGGCGGCGGTCGGCCTCGCGCCAGCGAAACCACGACGTTGGCCACATGCCGCCGCCCTGCCAGGCCAGGCCGCCGATCATCTCCTTGATCTGCGCCATCCGCGGATTGGTCGGCGCGGTCACGCCGCCCACCGCGTTGCGCTGGCCTGTGGCCTCAATCACCCGCAGCGTCAGCCAGGCTGCGAGCATGGTG
>Ga0209174_10000439_pt1 | contig 31890 bp, 26 predicted proteins | sample JI91814BDNA_FD_187505 | JGI IMG/M metagenome (GOLD analysis project Ga0209174, IMG submission 187505) | Wastewater effluent complex algal communities from Wisconsin, to seasonally profile nutrient transformation and Carbon sequestration -... | ecosystem: Engineered > WWTP > Effluent > Algae...
TAGAGGAATTCGAAGGTGCCGGCGCCCCGGTAGCCGATCTTGCGGCAGGCCTCGGCGCAGCGTTCGCCGATGCGCAGGATGTGGCGGCGCTCGATGCCCGGTGCGGGGGCTTCCTCGATGACCTTCTGGTGACGGCGCTGCATGGAGCAGTCGCGCTCACCCAGGTGGATGGCGTTGCCATGCTGGTCGGCGAGGATCTGGATTTCCACGTGACGCGGGTTTTCCAGAAATTTTTCCATGTACACCGTTGGGTTGCCGAAGAATGCACCGGCTTCGGAACGGGTGGTGCTGACGGCGTTGAGCAGCGCGGCTTCGGTGTGCACGACGCGCATGCCGCGACCGCCACCGCCACCGGCGGCCTTGATGATTATCGGGTAGCCAATGGCGCGGGCGATCTTGATGATCTCTTTCGGGTCGTCGGGCAGAGCGCCCTCGGAGCCTGGCACGCAGGGCACGCCGGCGGCCTTCATGGCGTCTTTGGCGGAAACCTTGTCGCCCATCAGGCGGATGGTTTCTGCGCGCGGGCCGATGAAAACGAAGCCGGATTGCTCGACGCGTTCGGCGAAGTCGGCGTTTTCGGAGAGGAAGCCGTAGCCGGGGTGGATGGCCTCGGCGTCGGTGACCTCGGCGGCGGAAATGAGCGCCGGGATGTTGAGGTAGCTCAGCGTTGAAGAGGCGGGGCCGATGCAGACCGACTCGTCGGCCAGCTTGACGTACTTGGCCTCGGCATCGGGCTGGGAATGGACCGCGACGGTCTTGATGCCCAGCTCGCGGCAGGCGCGCAGCACCCGGAGGGCGATTTCGCCCCGGTTGGCGATGAGGATCTTTTCGAACATGGCCATGGTTCAGCCGATGATGAACAGGGGTTCGCCGAATTCCACGGGTTCGCCGTTTTCCAGCAGGATGGCCTTGACCGTGCCGGCAGCGTCGGACTCGATCTCGTTCATGAGTTTCATGGCTTCGATGATGCACAGCACTTCGCCCACGGCGACGGTCTGGCCGATTTCGACGAGCGGCTTGGCGCCGGGGGCGCTGGCGCGGTAGAAGGTGCCGACCATCGGTGACTTGACCTCATGGCCGTCCGGCTGGGCCGGTTCGGCGGGGGCTGCGGCAACGGCCGGTGCCGCGGCGGGGGCCGGGGCGGCGGCGGGAGCTTGAGTCATGTAGCTGATCGGTGCGGGGCCGGTAGAGTGCTTGGCGATGCGGACTTTCTCCTCGCCTTCAGTGACTTCCAGCTCGGAAATGCCGGATTCCTGGACCAGGTCGATCAATTTCTTGAGCTTGCGAAGATCCATAGTGTTCCCCTTGATGTTGATGGCGTCGTGCCGGAGGGCGGGCCGCCTGATGTCTGTTTTAGCCGCGCGCGGCGCGGAAACGGGAGAGAACGAATTCGGGGGCGAACGGACTGATCTGGCAGTGGCCGCCCCGGACGCCCGTGCCGGCAGGCTTGCCGGAATGCATGGCTCCGGGGCCGCGCAGAACAGGCAGGCGGTGCTGCGGCTGGTCTGTGGCGTTGGCTTCCCGGATGCGGGTTGTGTGCGTCATGAATGCAAGTTTGCCGTAATTCGACGCAAGTTGTCCACCGCGGGGGTACGGTGGACGGGGCTCAGGAGCGGGTCAGCTCTGCGAGTTTGCGGTCAAGTTCCTCTTCGGACAGCATGCCGAGTTTTACGACGCTGATCATGCCGGTTTTGTCGACGATCACGGTAAAAGGCAGGGCCTGGGAGGTATTGCCCAGTGCTTCGGTCAGCTCGATGGCCGACATGGGGGTGATCAACAGGGGATAGCTCACCGGGTACTTGGCCTGATAGGCGCGCACGTTGGTTTCGGTGTCGATGCTGAGGCCGAAGAACTGCACGCCCTTGTCCTGGTACTTGGTGCTCATCGCCGAAAGGGCGGGCATTTCCTTGCGGCAGGGGGGGCACCACGTTGCCCAGAAGTTGAGCACCAGCACCTTGCCTTTTGCATCGGCGAGCGGGCGCTTGCTGCTGGTGCTGTCGGGGAATTCCAGGTTCAGCAGCTTTTCGAGGGCCGGGCTCCGGGCCGGCGGCACACTGACCAGCTCGCTCTGGCGGGCGGTGAGCAGCCCGGCCGCGGCGGCGACAAGGGCAACGACGACGACGAGTACGGTGAGGGTACGGTTCATGGGGGCGAGTCGGCGGCGGCCGCGGTTTCTTTGATGAGGGCTTCGACGGCGGCGAGGCGGGCGCGTTCCATCTGGCGGGTGCCGTGCGGGCCGCGACGGGTCAGGCGTTCGATGTCCGGCGAATAGATGCGCAGTTTGACGGGAATGTCGTCCCAGTCGAAGACGAGAATGGCTTCGGGGGCGTCCGGCTGGTTGCGGCGCGGCTCCCGGTGTTCGTAGGTAACGCTGTTGTTGAGGAAGAAGATTTCGACCTCTTTTGCGCTTTCGGGAAAGAGGTCGATCTCGATTTCCGAGTAACGCCCGGCGGTGCCGTCAAGCACGGCGCCGGTGAGATAGGGGCGAAACGGCTGGAGTTCGCGCATGATCTCGACGGCAGCGAGGCGCATGACCATCTGGCGTTCGAGGTGTTCTTCGTCCTGGAAAACCGACAGATAGGTGCGGACTTCGGCTTCGATCTCGGCGTTGTTCGGGAGCTCGTCCGCATTGACCGCGCCGAGCTGGCGAGCGGCTTTGCGCTTGGCGAAGCCGTAATCGGAGATGCCGTCTTCGGCGATCATGCGGGCCGCCAGGGCGGCGATCTCGCGGCGCAGGTTGCTGCTGTGCGGAACGGCATGACGCGGCATGGAGGGTTGGAGCTTCGCGTTCGATTAGAATGCCGACCATTCTACACACGACTGTTGCGGCGCTGTTTCTGCCGCCTCTGGACTTCATGCACATTCATATTCTTGGTATTTGCGGCACTTTCATGGGTGGCGTGGCGCTGCTGGCGCGGGCTGCCGGCCACAAGGTGACGGGCTGCGACGCAAACGTTTATCCGCCGATGAGCACCCAGCTCGAGGAGCAGGGTATCGGCCTCGTCGAAGGCTACGGCGTCCAGCAACTGGATCTCAAGCCGGATGTGTTTGTCGTCGGCAATGCGATCTCCCGCGGCAATCCCTTGCTAGAGGAAATCCTCGACAAGGGCCTGCCCTATGTTTCCGGCCCCCAGTGGCTGGCCGAGAACGTGCTGCAGGGGCGCTGGGTGCTGGCCGTTGCGGGCACCCATGGCAAGACGACCACCACCTCCTTGCTGGCGTGGATTCTGGAAGATGCCGGCCTGATGCCGGGTTTCCTGGTGGGCGGCGTGCCGAAGAACTTCGGCGTGTCGGCGCGGCTGGGCGGGACGCCTTTCTTTGTGATCGAGGCGGATGAGTACGACACGGCGTTTTGCGACAAGCGTTCTAAATTTGTGCACTACCGCCCGCGCACGGCAATTCTGAACAATCTGGAATTCGATCACGCCGACATCTTCGCCGATCTGCCGGCGATCGAGACGCAGTTTCACCATCTTGTGCGCATCGTGCCGAGATCCGGGCGGATCATCGCCAACGGGGCCGAGACGTCGCTGCAGCGTGTTGTCGAGCGCGGGTGCTGGTCCGAGCTGGAATGGTTCAACGATGCGGCCGGCTGGTCGATCGCCGAGGGGGCGTTTGAGGACGAAGTGGTGGTGCGCCACCAGGGCAAGGAAATCGGCCGCAAGCGTCTGCCATTGTCGGGTACGCACAATCGGGCCAACGCGCTGGCGGCCATTGCCGCGGCGCGCCATGTGGGGGTGACGCCCGAGGTGGCGCTGGATGCGCTGACCCGCTTCGAGGGCGTAAAGCGCCGTCTCGAGCTGCGCGGTACGGTGCGCGGGGTGGCGGTGTATGACGATTTCGCCCATCACCCGACGGCGATCACGCTGACCGTCGAGGGCATGCGTCGGCAGGTGGGCGATGCGCGGATCCTGGCGGTGCTGGAGCCGCGCTCCAACACGATGAAGCTGGGCGTGATGAAGGACCAACTGCCGGCCAGCCTGACGCAGGCCGACAAGGTGTTCTGCTACGCCGCCAACCTGGGCTGGGATGCCCGCGGGGCGCTGGAGCCGATTGCTGCCAAGACGGTGGTCGATGACGATCTGGATAAGCTGGTGGCGGCGATTGTTGCCGAAGCGCGTGAGGGCGACCGCATCCTGGTGATGAGTAACGGTGGCTTTGGCGGCATTCACGGCAAGTTGCTGACTGCACTGGCAGGCTAGGCCCGCCATGGAGGCGATTGTGCGGGTGGCGTCCGAAGCGGATGCAGCCGGGATTGCCGCGTTGGTCAATCGCGCCTACCGGCCGGCTCCGGCGCAGGGCGGCTGGACTCATGAGTCCGGCCTGGTGTCGGGGGCGCGGACGTCGGAGGCGATGGTCCGGTCGCTTTTTGGGCCGGATTCCGATGTGCTGGTCTTGTGCCGGGGTGCGGAGATTGTTGCCTGCGTGCATGTGCAGGGTGGCGAATCTGCAGCCTGTATCGGAATGCTCGCCACAGAGCCGGCAGCGCAGGCGACGGGGCTCGGCAAACGGATGCTCGCGTGTGCCGAGCAGCATGCGGTGGCGCATCGTGGCGCAACGGCGTTCAGGATGTCGGTGCTGTCGGCCCGTACGGAACTGCTGGCTTTTTACGAGCGGCGCGGCTATGCGCGCACGGGCGTTCGCGAGGCTTTTCCGCTGGCGGCCGGTGCCGGCCAGCCGTGTGTCGCGGGTCTGGAGCTGGATATTTTGGTCAAGACGCCCGGCGTTTAGCGAACCGCCTGGAAGCGCCGCGGGAAGCCCGCCGCCGGAAAACGGCCGCGGGCTTCGCTGCGTGTGAACACCCGTGACGCGGCCGCCAGCGTTGCGCACAGCAGCAGGGCCGCGCCGGTATTGTGGGCGACGGCCAGCGGCAGGGGCAGTTGCAGCAGCACGTTGGCTATGCCGAGGCCGATCTGCAGGCCGAGGGCGGCCAGCAGCATGCGGCCGCAAGCGCGGGTTTCGGCCCGGGCGAGAAGGCGCAGGCCCAGGCTGCCGGCGACGATCAGCACCAGGCCGGCAAACAGGCGGTGCGTCCAGTGAATTGCGGTGAGCGCGGCGCCCGGCAACAGGGCGCCGCTGGCGGTGGCGCCGAGTTCGCGATCGAGGGTGAAGGCGTGATGGATGTCCATCTCGGGCCACCAACTGCCCTGGCAGGTGGGGAAATCGGCGCAGATCGCTGCAGCGTAGTTGCTGCTGACCCAGCCGCCGAGGGCGATCTGGACGAGTACGGCCAGGAGTGCGGCTGCTGCCAGCAGGCGCAGGCCGGGGGGCGTGACGAGTAGCTGCCGGCCCGGCTGCCTTTCGCGTAGCCATAGCAGGGCGAGGAGTGCGAGTGTGGTCATGCCGCCGAGCAGGTGACTGGTGACGATGACCGGTTTGAGCAGTTTTGTGACGGTGAGCATGCCGAGCAGGGCCTGGATCAGCACGACCCCGACCAGCGCGATCTCTAGCCATGGCTTGCGCCGTGCGCGCGATCGCCAGGCCAGCACGGCCAGCGCCGCGATCGCCAGGCCCAGGGTGCCAGCGGCGTAGCGGTGGATCATCTCTTTCCACGCCTTGGGGGCTTCGATGGGTTTGCCGGGAAAGGCCGACTGGGCGGCGTGGATGTCGTGGGCCTGTTCGGGCACGCCGATCAGTTGGCCGTAGCAGCCGGGCCAGTCGGGGCAGCCGAGGCCGGCGTCGGACAGGCGCACGTAGGCGCCCAGCGAGACGACGACGAGTGCGAGCAGCAGCGCGGTGCCGAGAAGCGAGCGGTAAGCCCTGCTCACAGCAGCCGATCCAGAAAAAGCGCGGCGAACAGCCCGGTGAGGTAGATCAGTGAATAGCGGAAGGCGTGGCGGGCGCGAGTGTCGGAATAATTGCGCCACAGGCACCAGGCTTCGCGCAGGTAGCCCAGGTTGAGGATGGAGACGAGCGCGACGTAGAGGGCGCCCGACAGGCCCAGGGTGGCCGGCAGATACGAAACGGCGGCCAGCAGCACGGTGTAGAGCAGGATGTGCAGGCAGGTGAGGGGCACGCCGTGGCTCACCGGCAGCATGGGCAGACCGGCGCGGGCGTAGTCGTCGCGGCGGTAGCAGGCCAGCGCCCAGAAGTGGGGCGGCGTCCAGAGAAAGATGATCAGGAAGAGGGCTAGCGCCGGCAGGCCGATGGTGTCGGTCATGGCGGCCCAGCCGAGTACCGGCGGCATGGCCCCCGAGGCGCCGCCAATGACGATGTTCATCGGCGTGGCCGGCTTGAGGATGACGGTGTAGACGATGGCGTAGCCGAGGAAGGTGGCCAGCGTGAGCCACATGGTGAGCGGATTGACGGCCATGTGCAGCAGCCACAGGCCGGCGCCGCCGGTGAGGCAGGCGAGGCTGAGGGTTTCGGCGGGGGTGATGAGGCCTTGCGGCAGTGCGCGGCCGCGGGTGCGGGCCATGCGGGCGTCGATGGTGCGCTCGACAAGGCAGTTGATGGCGGCGGCGGCGCCTGCGACCAGGGCGATGCCGAGGGTGGCCGCGAGCATCAGCGCGGCGGGCGGCCAGCCGGGCACGGCGAGGAACATGCCGATCATCGCGGTGAATACGATCAGGCTGTTTACCCGCGGTTTGCACTGGGTGGCAAAGGCGGCCAGACGGAGGCTGAGCGGTGTGCGGGCGGTGCTGCTGCGGAGGGTGGTCGGCATCGGGATGTCTCCGGTTGTGCGTCAGCGGTTGTGCGGGGTCAGCCTGCCCAGGCGTATCGGAGCAGGCGTTCCATGTCCTTGAGGATGCCGCGCGGGTCGGCGTCGGGCGCGTAGCGCAGGATGATCCGGCCCGTCGGGTCGAGCACATAAACGCGGTGGCCGGCGGCGTCGAGGTCGAAGCTGCGGCGGGCCATGCTGCCCGTTGCGACGAGGGTATGGAGGTCGGGCTGGACGGCGAGCAGGGCGGTGGTGTCGGGCGTGCTTTGGTCGGTCAGCCAGCTCCGCTGGACGCGGGACATCTGCTTGTAGAGGGCGACGTGGATCTGGCGGGTGGCGAGGATCCACTTTTTGCAGGCGTCCTCGCAGGGGCCGGCGCCGGCGACGACAAGGCTCCAGTGGTCGTTGAAAGCGGCTTTGTCGAGAGGCTTGCCGGTGGCGTCAAAAAGGGGGGGAAGCTCGCGAGGCGGGGTGAGGAGTTCGCCGTGGCTGCTGGCCTTGGCGGGTCGCCAGCCCCAGGCGTAGAGACCGCCGCCAATGATGAAGGGCAGGATCAGTAACGCGAGGATCAAGAGCAGCGGGCGATAGCGGGTGAACATCGGGACGCTTGCGGTGCTCATGCGCGCCTCCAGCCGAGGGCGAACCAGATCAGCAGCGCCGATGCGGCAAAGCCGTACCACTGCCAGGCGTAGGAGAGATGACGTTCGGCGCGTTGATCGGGGCGCGGCCACTCGCGCACGAAGCCGGCCGGGGAACTGGCCGCCAGTTGCAGGATGACGGGCTGGACCGGGTAGGGCACCTGCCCGGCGAAACGGGCCAGGTCGAGGTTTTGCCAGACGGGCTGCCAGCCGGAGCTGGCGGCTTCGGTGCCGAGGGTAAAGAAGCGGCTGCCGGGCACGACGGCGATTCCGCCGAGTTCGAGCGGTCCGGTGGGCGTGGTGACTTCGGGCAGGTCGGCGTGGCGGGCGCTGGCCGGAATCCAGCCGCGGTTCACCAGCACGCGCATGTCGCTGCCTTCGATACGCAGCGGCGTGATGACGTGATAGCCGGCCTGCTCGCGGTGGACGCGATTGTCGACGAGGAGCTGGCGATCGGTTTCAAACTGGCCGCGCACGACAACCGGGCGAAAGCGCAGCGTTTCGGCGTCGACCAGGCTGGCGCCGAGCTTGAGTGGCGCATCCGTGCCGCGGGAATCGAGAAGATCCTGGGCCGTCTGTTTGCGGTCGAACTTGCTGTGCTGCCAGTTTCCAAGCTGTACACAGCCCGCGGCGACGATCAATGCAAGCGCGCCGCCCCACACCGAGGGGCGGAAGCGCCGGCCGCTTGTGGCAGCCTTGGCGCCGGCGCACAATCGGCCGACGATGTTCGGGGAGTGGGCTGTGCTATTCAAGTTTGTGGTGATGCTCATGCTGTTGGTGGTGATCGGCAGCCTCTTCTCGGGCTTGTTCTTCCTTTATCGCGACAAGGGCAACGGCGACCGTGTGTTGCGAGCGCTTACCTTGCGTATCTCGCTTTCGGTGCTGATCTTTGCTGCCTTGCTGCTGGCCTACCGCTTTGGCGGCTACAGCCAGTAGATCACCACAAACAGCAGCAGCCAGACCACATCCACGAAGTGCCAGTACCAGGCCACGGCTTCGAAGGCGAAGTGGCGTTTTGAATCGAAATGCCCCGACAGGCTGCGGCCTGCGACCACCGCCAGCATGATGGCGCCGAGGGTGACGTGAAATCCGTGGAAGCCGGTGAGCATGAAGAAGGTGGCGCCGTACACGCCGGCGCCCATCGTCAGGCCCAGTTCGGTGTAGGCGTGGTGGTATTCGTAGGCCTGAAAGCCCAGAAAGATGACGCCGAGCAGTACGGTGAGGATCAGGCCCAGGTTGAGCTGGCTGCGCTTGTCCTTCATCAGGCCCCAGTGGGCCCAGGTGAGGGTGACGCCGGAGGTGAGCAGCAGCGCGGTGTTGATCGCCGGAATGCCCCAGGCGCCCATCGGCGTGAAGCTGGCGCCCTTGGGGCCGGAGGTGGGCCAGCCGCCAGCATAGCCCTGATAGAGCGTGAATAGCGGATCCATGCCGGCCAGCGCCGGCACCGAGATGGTTCGGCAGTAAAACAGCGCGGCAAAGAAGGCGGCGAAGAACATGACTTCCGAGCCGATGAACCAGACCATGCCCTGGCGGAAGGATTGATCTTCCCAGTCGGTATAGGCGCCGCGCTGGTTTTCGCCGATCACCGCGCCAAACCACCTGAACAGCACAAAGATGATCACCGCCGCCCCGGCCGTCATGACCCAGGGGCCGGGCGCGAACTTGTTCATCAGGAGGATGAAGCCCAGCGCCAGCAGAAACATGCCGCCCGACAGGAAAACCGGGTACAGGCTTGGCTGCGGCACGTAGTAGTGGCCGGCGTGGGGCGTGGAGGCGTGCGAGGCGTTCAAGGCGGGCTCCTTAACCGGGGTCTTTCGGTGCAGGGAAAAATGCGTAGGCGAGGGTGAGTTCGCTGATCTCGTCGCCGATGTCGCCGTCCACGATGAAGGTCAGCGCCATTTCGCGGCTTTCGCCAGGGGCGAGGGTTTGTTGCTTGAAGCAGAAGCAGTCGAGCTTGCGAAAATGCCGGGCGGCCACCGTGGGCGTCACGCTTGGCACGGCCTGGCCGACGATGGTCTGGTCGGAGAGGTTGCGCACCAGGAAGCGCGTGGTGCGCAGCTCACCCGGGTGGATTTCGATGGCGGGCTCCAGCGGACGGATTTCCCAGGGCAGGCCGGGCATCAGCGTCGATGTGAATTGCACGCCGAGCTTGCGTTGGTAATTGACGACCGAGGGCGGCAGATCCTTGGCAGCGATGGCGTCCTTCAGCGTTTTGCCGTTGAAGCCAATCGCCGCGCAGAGGGTGTCGTAGAGCGGCACGAGTGCAAAGCCGAAGCCAAAGAAGACCGCGGCCAGCAGCAGCAGCCGGACGACCAGTCGGCCGTGCCTGCGGGGCGGGGGCAGTGCGGCTTCGCTCATGGTGATCAGCGTTCGATGAAAAAGCCGATGACGTAGAGGCTTGCGGCAATCGCGCCGAGCATCCAGGCAAAGCGGGACGAGGACTTGCGGCGCTGGGCGAGGTCGGATTCGGTGAGGTGCATGGAGGCCTCCTTAGGCCTTGATGACGGGCTGGATTTCCCAGGAGTGGTGGGGCGGCGGGGAGCTGAGTTCCCATTCGAGACCGCTGGTGCCTTCCCAGACGGCATCGCTGGCTTTCTCGCCGCCCTTCACGCACCGCCAGATGTTGTAGGCGAAGATCAGCTGCGACAGGCCGAGGATGAAGGAGCCGACGGTTGAAATGGCGTTGAACTCGGCGAACTGCAGCGCGTAGTCGGGGATGCGCCGCGGCATGCCTGCAAGACCGAGGAAGAACTGGGGCATGAAGGTGAGGTTGAAGCTGACCACGGTGAGCCAGAAGTGCAGCTTGCCGAGCTTTTCGCTGTACATGTGGCCGGTCCATTTGGGCAGCCAGTAGTACACGCCGGTCATCACGCCCATGATTCCGCCGGTGAAAAGGGCGTAGTGAAAGTGGGCAACGACAAAGTAGCTGTGGTGGTACTGGGCGTCGGCGGCCACGTCGGCCAGTACCAGCCCGGTGAGGCCGGCGATGCCGAACAGCACGATGAAGCCGACCGCGAACAGCATGGGCGTCTCGAAGCTCATGGCGCCACGCCACATGGTGGCGATCCAGCAGAAGAACAGCACGGCCAGGGGCAGCGAGATCGACATGGTGCTGTACATGAAATACAGCAGCGCCGGCACCGGCAGGCCGGCCGTCAGGAAGTGGTGGGCCCATACAACCAGGCCAAGTACGCCGATGGCGATGAAGGACCACACCTGGGCCGTGTGGCCGTAGGTGGGCTTGCGGGTGAAGGTGGACAGCACGTGGGGCATCAGGCCCCACACCGGCAGCAGCAGGATGTAGACCTCCGGGTGGCCGAAGAACCAGAACAGGTGCTGAAAGAGGATCGGATCGCCGCCGCCGGCCGCGTCGAAGAAGTGGGTGCCGAAATGACGGTCGGTGAGCAGCATGGTCACGCCGCCGGCGAGCACCGGCAGGGTGATGATCAGCAGCACCGCGGTGACCAGCCAGCCCCAGCAGAAGAGCGGCATCTGCATCAGCGTCATGCCCGGGGCGCGCATGTTGAGGATGGTGGCGATGATGTTGATCGAGCCCATGATGGAGCTGACGCCGAGGATGTGGATCGCGAAGATGGCGAAATCCACGCCGATGCCGCCCTGCACCGAAAGCGGCGCATAGAGCGTCCAGCCCGTGGCCACGGCCCCGTCGCCAATGCCGAACAGGGCCAGCACGAAGGGCAGGGTGAGGAGGATGGCGGCCGGTGGCAGCAGCCAGAAGCCCCAGTTGTTGAGACGCGGCAGGGCCATGTCGGGCGCGCCGATCATCAGCGGGATCATCCAGTTGGCAAAGCCGGTGGCGGCCGGCATGAGCGCTGCGAAGATCATCACCAGCGCATGGACGCCGATCAGCTGGTTGAAGAACTCCGGCTTCATGAGCTGCAGGCCGGGCTGGAAGAGTTCGGCCCGTACCGCCAGGATCATCGCGCCGCCGACAAAGAACATCAGCAGCGAGAAGGTCATGTACATCGTGCCGATATCCTTGTGGTTCGTGGTGGTGAGCCAGCGCAGGATTCCGGTGGGGGCGGCGGCGTGAGCGCCATGGGGATCGAGGGCGTGGGTGGCAGTGTTCATCCTGGATTCCTCTCAGGAAAATAAAGGGTCGCTCCCGAGTTTTCCTGATCCCCTCGGGGGAGCTTGCGTGACACGAAAGCGTTGGGGGCGCTCATCTCAGGGCCTTGATCTGGGCAGGCTGGATCATGTCGCCCTTTTTGTTGCCAAAACTGTTGCGCTCGAAGGTGATGATGGCGGCCAGATCAGCATCCGAAAGCGTGGTCTTGAAGGATTGCATGGCGGTGCCGGCCTTGCCGTTCATCACGCGGTCGACGTGGCTGTCGGGGATGAGCTTGCCGTCGGGCGAGAGCAGCGGGCCATTGACGATCTTGCTGTCGGCCAGTGCCGGGAAGGCCGGCGGAATGCCCTGGCCTTCAGCCTGGTGGCAGGCAGCGCAGTTCTTGTCGTAGGCGGCTTTGCCGGCGGCCATCAGCTCGTCCTTGGTCCAGGCCTTGTCGCTGCCGGCGGCTGCGGCGGCCATTTCTGTCTTCTTCTTGTCGACCCAGGCTGCGTACTCGGCTTCGGGTACGGCCCGTACTACCACCGGCATGAAGCCGTGATCCTTGCCGCACAGTTCGGCGCACTGGCCGCGATAGACGCCGGGCTCCTCGATGCGCACCCAGGTTTCGCGCAGAAAGCCGGGAATCGCGTCGCGCTTGACGCCGAACTGCGGCACCCACCAGGTATGGATCACGTCGGTGGAGGTGAGCAGGATGCGCACCTTCTTGCCAATCGGCAGCACCACTTCGTTATCCACTTCGAGCAGGTAGTTCTCGCCCTTGGCCTCGGTGCCCTCGATCTGTGCGCGGGGGGTGGTCAGGGTGCTGACGAACTTGATGCCGGAATCGGGGTATTCGTACTGCCATTTCCACTGCAGGCCGGTGACCTTCAGCACCATGTCGGCCCGGGTGCGGGTGTCTTCCATGTCGATCACCGCGTGGAAGGCCGGGATGCCCATCAGCACGAAGTCGATGAAGAGCAGGATCGCGAAGGGCACCAGCACCCAGAACCACTGGAGCGCGTTTCTGGGGCCGCTGAAGCTGGCGGGCTGGGCGCCGACGCTCTTGCGGTGCTTGAGCATCGAATAAATCATGATTGCAAACACCACCACGAACAGCACGGTGATGATGATCATGAACTGGTTGTGCATCGACAGCGTGTCGCGGCCGATGGGTGTGACGGGCTTCGGGAAATTCCAGGTGTAGTCGGCGAGGGCCGTACCCGCGGCAAGGGTGAGGCCCAGCCCTGCAAAAAACCGGTAGAGGCCGCGGGCGCGGGGGTTGAGTGTCGTCAAGGCTCGTCCTCTTATCTTCGTGGGAAGATCGGCTTCAGGTGCGAAGCCGGCTGTTCGGGATGGATTGCAGATTGAAATCGAATCGACGAGCCGCCCGGCGCGTGACGTGACCAGCGGCGCCAGCATGCGGGCTGACGGCTATCAGGCGATAGCATCCGGGGGGAATCTGTTCGGATGCGGCGTAGCACACCGCGAACATGGACGCGGCAAGCTGTCGGGGTGCGGTTGGGGCGCGCAACGTGGTGTTGCGCGCCCTCCGCCTCTGTTGTTGCAGCCATGGCGTCTCCTCCAGGCCTCGTCTGCGACTTTTTGACGCAGATCAATAATGTTGATAAGTGTAGCATTATATTTTATTTGCGCAGTGCACTTAAAAGGCGAGCAAGTTTTTGAAATTCAAAGAGGTTTCAAATGATTTCGATGTTGCGGCGCACTATCGTGGCGGGCTTGGCCCTTGGGCTGCTCGGAGCCTGCTCTCCGCCCGGGGAAGGCACGGCGGGGTTCGTCAACACCGACATCACCGGCGCAAATTACGGGCAGAATTTCAAACTGCTCGATCACCATGGCCAGGCGCGCAGCCTTGCCGACTATCGGGGCAAGGTGGTGACACTGTTCTTTGGTTACGTTCAGTGCCCTGACGTCTGCCCGACCAATCTGTCGGGCATGGCCGAGGTGATGCGCCAGCTCGGGCCGGATGCAGACAAGGTTCAGGTGCTGTTCATGACTGTCGATCCGGAACGTGACACCCAGACCTTGCTGGCCGAGTACGTACCGGCCTTCGACGCGCGTTTCGTCGGGCTATACGGCGACCTGCCCACAACCCGGGCGGTGGCGGCCGATTTCAAGGTTTTCTACCAGAAGCAGGGGGACGTGAACGGCAAGGCCTACACGGTGGATCACTCCACCGGCACCTACGTTTTCGACCCGCAGGGGCATTTGCGCCTGTATGTGAAGCACGCCGAGAAGCCCGAGTTGATCGCAGCGGATATCCGGAAGCTGCTCGCCGGAAAATAAAGGCTACCGGAAACCGAAAGGGCAACCCGAGGGTTGCCCTTTTTATGCTGGTGTGCTGCCGTCGATCAGGCGAGGGCGGCGAGCTGGCTGCGCATTTTTTGCATGGCCTTGGCTTCGATCTGGCGGATGCGTTCGGCGGAGACGCCGTATTCGGCGGCCAGTTCGTGCAGGGTTGCGCTGTCGCCTTCGGTGAGCCAGCGGCGCTGGACGATGGCACGGCTGCGTTCGTCCAGCATGGCCAGTGCCTGGTGCAGGCCTTCGTCCTGGAGGCGGGCGGATTGCCGCTGGGCCAGCACTTCGGACGGCTCGGCATGCGGATCGGCCAGGTAGGCGATGGGGGCGAAGCGCTCCTCGTCATCGTCGGGGCCGGCTTCGAGTGCGACTTCCTGGCCCGACAGGCGGGTTTCCATTTCGCGCACTTCTTCGGGCTTGACGCCCAGTTGCTGCGCTACTGCCAGTACGTCGTCACCCTGCAGGGCGTTGCTGCTGCTTTTCATGCTGCGCAGGTTGAAGAACAGCTTGCGCTGGGCCTTGGTCGTGGCGATCTTTACCAGCCGCCAGTTTTTGACGATATATTCATGGATTTCGGCCTTGATCCAGTGAATGGCAAACGACACCAGGCGCACGCCGCGATCCGGATCGAAGCGCTTGACGGCCTTCATGAGGCCGACGTTGCCTTCCTGGATGAGGTCGGCGTGGGGCAGGCCGTAGCCGAGATAGCCGCGTGCAATGGCGACCACCAGCCGCAGGTGGGACATGACCAGCTTGCGTGCGGCGTCGAGATCCTCGTTTTCCCGGAAGCTGTGGGCGAGCTCGGATTCTTCCTTCTCGGTCAGCAGGGGAACGCGATTCACGCTCTGGATGTATTGATCCAGGCTGCCAACCGCGGACGGAACGGGGAACGACAAGGTATGGGACATCAGTAACAACCTCCTTCGCCAGAATATTAGCACTCCCTGCCTGGGAGTGCTAAGGGGGCGATTGGTTCCATGGCCATGTCACCCCGGCTGGGCGCGACGAAGCCTGGCGGAAAGTGCGCAAGAGGCTGTTTGCAGAGTGGCAGTCAGGGTGGCAGTCGTATCCGCCGTCAAAACTAAAGCCAGACGGGGGGCTGCCGTTTACGATGCTGAGTTCGAGAGCGTCCGATCGGCGGGCGCAGGTGGTTGCAGCAGATTTTTCCGGCCGTAGTCCGTTTAACCAACAGCCGGTTTACCCGTTTGAGGTGTTCGGTAATGACCATTGCATCAAGCCGCGACGTGCGGGTGCCCAGCGCCCAGAAACAGACGATCCTGATCGTTGACGACACGCCGCAAAACCTCACGATTCTCGGTGAGCTGCTGCAACCCCATTACCGGGTGCGGGCGGCCAACTCTGGCGAGCGGGCGTTGCGGGCGGCGAGCCTGCAGCCGCGCCCCGACCTGATCCTGCTCGACGTGATGATGCCCGAGATGGACGGTTATGCCGTGATGCAGCACCTTCATGGCGACGCCGCCACGTCCAATATTCCGGTGATCTTCGTCACCGCCATGCATGACGCCGAAAGCGAGGAGCACGGACTCGAACTGGGCGCGGTCGATTACATCACCAAGCCGATCAACCCCGCCATCGTGCTGGCCCGGGTGCGCACCCACCTCGAACTCAAGCACGCCCGCGACCGCCTGGCGGTCGAGAACGAGTGGCTCGAAAGCGAGGTGGCACGGCGGATGAGCGAGAACCTGCTGATCCAGGATTTGAGCGTGCGGGCGCTGGCCTGCCTCTCGGAGGCCAGGGACAACGAAACCGGTCTGCACATCGTGCGCACCCAGACTTACGTCGAGCTCCTCGCCCGTCACCTTGAAAACCACGACCGCTTCCGCGACGCGCTGGGCGGTGAGCACCTCAGCCGCATCGTCAAGGCGGCTCCGCTCCACGACGTGGGCAAGGTGGGCGTGCCGGACAGCATCCTGCTCAAGCCCGGCCGCCTGACGCCGGAAGAGTTCGAGATCATGAAATCCCACGCCATGATCGGCGCTGACGCCATCAACAAGGCCATGGCGCAGGCGATTGCGGCCTGTGCCGATGCCGAGGCCGCCGAACGTGCCGTGAAAGCCTTTGATTTTCTCGAAGTGGCCAAGGAAATCGCCGCGGGCCACCACGAAAAATGGGACGGCAGCGGCTACCCGGCGGGGCTGGCCGGCGATGCGATTCCCGTTTCGGCGCGCCTGATGGCGCTGGCGGATGTTTTCGATGCGCTGATGACCCGCCGTGTTTACAAGCCGGCGTTCGATATCGATGAAACCACGCGGATCATCAACGAAGGGCGCGGCAAGCATTTCGACCCTGATGTGGTCGATGCCTTCCAGGCCTGCCTGGAGCAGTTTGCCGACATTGCGCGGCGTTTCGCCGACCCTGCCCCGGAAGCGCACGAGGGCATGTGATGGTAGAAAACCTCCTCCTGCGGCTCGCTGTGCTCACCTGCGGGCTGTCATGCGCAGCCCTGCCGGCTGCGGCAGCCGATCCGGCGATACGTCCGCCTGCGCGTTTTGTCGAGATTCCCGCCACGCAGCAAACGCTCCAGAGCCTGCGCGGCGGAGGCTTCGTTCTTTACCTGCGCCACGGCCACACCGATAACACCCGCGCCGACCGGGTGCCGAGCGTCGACCTCAACGACTGCGCGACCCAGCGTCCGCTCACCGAAGAGGGGCGGCAGGTTGCCGCGCGTGTCGGCGAGGCGATCCGCAAGGCCCGCATTCCCGTTGCGGAGATCCGCATCAGCCCGATGTGCCGTGTCCGCGATACGGTCGCCATCGCCTTTCCCGGGCAGGCCGCGATCTCCGACGTGAACCTGGCGTACACGGCCAACCTGACCGACGTGCAGAAGGCGCCGATCATCGCCAATACCCGGCAGCTGCTGTCGGCGCCGGTGCCGCCGGGCAGTAACCGGATGCTGGTGGCCCACGCCCCCAACCTGATGGACCTCATCGGCTATTTCCCGCGGGAGGCCACGCTGGTGGTGTTTCGCCCCATGGGCGCCGCCGGTTTCGAATACGTGGCCAGCGTCGCGCCGGCCCAATGGCCTGAACTCCTGCGCTGAAGGCCGCAGCCCGGATGACAAAAAACCCGCCCCGCCTGCTGCGCTTTCAACTGATTTTCTTTGTTCCGGTGGCGATAGTCGTTGTGCTTGCGGGCATGCTCAACCTGGGCTCCCTGCAGAGCCTGCGCCAGGCGCACCGCGAGGCCAACCTGTTGCAGGTTGATGAAATGGCGCGGATCGGGCTGGCTACCCGTTTTAACCAGGAAATCGCCGCCGTTCAGCGGCGGGTCACGATGACGCTCGAGCAGGCGGCCACCGGCAACCTGGACGAGGGCGAGGTTTACCGGGTGCATACCGAGGTGGTTAACCGCCTTGCCCGGCTGGCCGAAGACATGCCGGCGCTGCAAGCCGCGGTTGGTGAGGGCGGGTCGGACAAGGCGGTCCTGGCCGAATTCGAGGCCTATCGCAACTTCATCATCTCGGCCACCGACCTTGCCGCCATCGATCCGCGGGGCGGCCTGCGGCATGCCTACCAGGCCGCCAGTGTTTACGTGGCACTGACCGAGCACACTCACGCCATTGCTGCGGCCGTTTCCACTGACGCAGTCGCGCGCGGCGAGAGCCAGGCCCGGCTCTTCGAGCAGCACGCCGTGCGCATCGCGGTGATTGGCGGCGTGCTGGTGGCGATGCTGATGGCCTGCTGGTTCGCGTTCGTGGCCTGGACGGCGCGGCGTCTCTCCGGCATCACTTCCGCGTTGCAATCTCTCGCCGACGGCAATGTGGACCCACCTTCGATGCCGCTGGTCGAAGCCATCGGCAACAATCCGCGCAGCGTGCTGCGCGGCATGGCCGAGGCGGTGCTCGCCTTTCGCCGTACCGCACGGGCGCGTGAAGCCGCGCAGGGAGCGCTGCGCAAGCTCTCGCTGGTGGTCGAGCAAACACCGACTTCGGTGGTCATCACCGATCTGAGCGGCCGCATCGAATACGTGAACGATGCCTTCGTGCAGCAAAGCGGTTACACCCGCGAGGAGGTCATTGGTTGCAATCCCCGCGTGCTCAAGTCGGGCAAGACGCCGGCTGAGGTCTACACGACCATGTGGGCCGAGCTCAGCGCCGGCCGCAACTGGCGCGGCGAGCTTGTGAACCGCATGCGCTCCGGCCTGGAGCGCACCGAGGCCGTAAGCATCACGCCGCTGCGCCAGCCCGACGGCAGCATCACCCATTACGTTGCCATCAAGGACGACATTACCGAGCAAAAGCGCATCGGCGAAGAGCTGGCGCGCCACCAGGACCACCTCGAGCAGCTGGTGGCCGAGCGCAGCGCCGAAGTGATCGTCGCGAAGGAGGCGGCCGAGGCGGCCAGCCGCAGCAAGAGCGAGTTTCTGGCCAACATGAGTCACGAGATCCGCACCCCGATGAACGCCATCATCGGCCTCACTCACCTGCTCAGCCGCGAGATCGCCGATGTGCGCCACGCCGACCGGCTGACCAAGATCGCCGCTGCCGCCCACCACCTGCTCAATCTCATCAACGACATTCTCGATCTGTCGAAGATCGAGGCCGGCAAGCTGGAACTGGAATTCACCGACTTCGAAGTCGAGCGTGTCGTCGGCAACGTCGTCAACCTGATCCGCGACAAGGCCGAGGCCAGGCAGGTCGAGCTGGTGGTCGACATGCGCGGCATTCCGGCCATACTTCATGGCGACGGCATGCGCCTGCAGCAGATCCTGCTCAACTTTGCCGGTAATGCCGTCAAGTTCACCGAGCGCGGCAACATCACGCTGCGCGCCTTCGTGCTGCGCGAGGGCGACGGGCTGGTGGTCCGCTTCGAGGTCCGCGACACCGGCATCGGCCTTACGCCGGAGCATCAGAGCCAGTTGTTCCAGAGCTTCAGGCAGGCCGACGCATCGATCACCCGCAAGTTCGGCGGCACCGGCCTCGGTCTGGCCATCTCGCGGCGCCTGGCCGAACTGATGGGCGGGCAAATCGGAGTCGACAGCAAGATTGGCGAAGGCAGCACCTTCTGGATCGAAGTGCCGTTCTCATACAGCCGTGCGGGCGCCAGCCCGGTCCGGCCCGACATCGAAACCCGCGGGCGCCGCGCGCTGGTGGTGGATGACCTGTCCGATGCGCGGGATTCGCTGGTGGCCATGCTCGCCCGGCTCAACATGGAGGTGGATTCGGCGGCCGACGGCCCGACGGCTCTGACGCAGGTGGCCGAAGCCGAGGCCGACGGCAAGCCCTACAGCCTGCTGCTGGTGGATTGGCAGATGCCCGGCATGGACGGCATCGAGGTCGGCCGCCGGCTGGTTGCCATGCCCCTGTCGCGCCATCCCGCAAGCCTGCTGGTCACGTCTTATCCAGAAGCCCTGCCCCAGGACACCCTTGCCGCCACCGGCTATTTCGATGTGCTGGCCAAGCCGCTGTCGCCGTCGCTGCTGTGCGACGCCGTGCAGAACACCCTGGCCGGTCGTCACATGACGGAGCGCCCCCTCGTTGCCGGCGAGGCCGAAGCCGCGCTGCGTTGCCGCGGCGACATGCGGGTGCTGCTGGTCGAGGACAGCGCCATCAACCAGGAAGTCGCGCGGGATCTGCTCAACGACGTAGGTATCCAGGTGGATGTGGCCGAGGATGGTCAGGTGGCCGTGGACAAGGCCAGCGAGTCGGCCTATGACTTGATCCTGATGGATATTCAGATGCCGGTGGTGGACGGGCTGGCGGCCTCGCGTCTGATTCGTGCCATGCCCCGTCATGCCGCCACGCCCATTCTGGCCATGACCGCCAACGCCTTCGACGAAGACCGGCAGCGCTGCTACGAGGCCGGCATGAACGACCACGTGGCCAAGCCGGTGGTGCCCGAGACGCTTTACCGCAGCCTGCTGCAATGGCTGCCGGTGCGGGAGCCCGCGATCAAAGCTCCCGCGCGTGTGGCCGGCACCGCCGCGCCGGCAGGCGAGGCCGTTCGGGATGCCGCGGACGACGAGGCATTGCGACAGCGCCTGGGGGCCATTGCCGGGCTTTCCGTGGCTGCCGGTTTGACCGTTACGCGGGGGCGGCTGGGTGCTTACGTGCGCTTCCTGCGGCAATTCACCGAGAGCAGCCTGCCGGCCAGTTTGCTGGCGGCGCTGACCGGCTCTGACATTCCCGCGGCCTTGCGTATCGCGCATACCTTGAAGGGCACCGCCGGTACGGTTGGCGCCGTCCGCCTGATGAATGGCGCCGCGGAGCTGGAGTCCGAACTGAAAGGCGGCGATGGGGAGACGCCCGCCGACGCGCTGCTGTTACGTGCGCGGGGCCTGCTGGACGAATACTCTGCGTTGTGCGCGGCACTGCGCAGCGCCCTGCCGGCCGAGGCCCTCCCCCGTGAGCCGGCTGAGGCGCAGGCCGTCGACTTGCCCCAGGCGCACAGGCTGGCTGGCGAACTCAGCGCACTGCTTGCCGATTACGATTTGAACAGCGGAGTCCTTTTCCGTCGGCATGCGGCTTTGTTCAATGCCGCGCTCGGGCCGCATGCGGCAAGCCTGGCCCGGCAGATCGAGGATTTCGATTTCGACCAGGCCATCCAGACCCTCAACGCTGCCGTGGCTGAATGGCCGGCGCCCGACTGATGGAAAAGGTCGCCATGGCTAACAGGATCCTGTTCCGCCTTCTCGGCATGGTGCTGGTCTGGATTGTTTTCGGTGCTCAGACGCTCGCCGCCGATACGCCAGCCCCTCCGCCGCCGCGCACGATCAGCGTCGTGCTCGACGACAACTTTCCGCCGTATTCCATGCGCGACGGCAAAGGCGAGCTGCAGGGAATCCTGAGGGACAGGTGGATGTTGTGGCAGGAGCGTACCGGCATCGCGGTGGTTCTGCGGGGAATGGACTGGAGCAAGGCCCAGGAAGTCATGAGTAGCGGCGGGGCCGATGTGATCGACACGATCTCGCGTTCGCCGGCCCGCGAAAAAATCTACGACTTCTCCGAGCCCTACGCCGACCTTCCCGTCATGTTGTTCTTTCACGACAGCATTGCGGGCATCGTGGACGCCTCCTCGAGCAAGGGCTTCGTGATCGGCGTGAAGCGTGGGGATATCTGCATTGAAAAGCTGCGTGCCGAGGGGGCGGACAACTTTCGCCTCTATCCCAGTTACGCAAGCCTGATCCAGGCCGCGGCCAATCAGGAGGTGCGTGTGTTCTGCATGAACCAGCGGCCGGCGGATTACTTTCTCGAACTGTCCGGCCTGACCGATTTCCGGCGTACCGCGCCGATTTACGTCAGCCATTTCCAGTGGGCCGTGGCCAAGGGCAACAGCGAGCTGCAGCGCGTCGTCGCCGACGGTTTTGCCCGCATCACGCCTGCAGAGCTGGCGGCCATCGACAACAAGTGGTTCGGCGTTCCGCTGAACGCGGCGGCAGGGCCGGTCTTGCGCTATGTCGGCTACGGCGTGTTCCTGATGCTGGCGGTGGTGCTCGGGCTGGTGGGCTGGAACCGCAGCCTGCGTCGCCGCGTGGGTGCCAAGACGGAGGCGCTGCAGCGAGCCCTGGACACCGTCGAGGCGGCCAGGCGTGATGCAGAAGAGATGCGCGACCGCCTGGTCGCCACGCTCGAGGCGCTGCCCGACCTGTTTTTTGAGTTCGACGTGGAGGGCCGTTATCTGGCTGTGCGCGCCACCCGCCACGATCTGCTGGCGGCACCGGAGTCGTCGCTGGTGGGGCACAGCGTTCGCGACGTGCTCATGCCGGAAGCGGCACAGACCGTTTGCGATGCGCTGGCTGCGGCAGACGTCGCGGGCAGCGACTACGGCCGCGTGATCCGGATCGACATCGCCGGCCTGGAACACTGGTTCGAGCTTTCGGTGACGCGGCAGCGCGTTACCGCGGGCGAGCCGTCGCGTTTCATCGTGCTCTCCCGCGACATCACCGAGCGCCGGCAGGCCGAGCTGGACAGGGGGCGCTACCGGGAACACCTGGAGCAGGAAGTCTCGCTGCGCACGGCGGATCTGGCTGCTGCGATGGAGGAAGAGCAAGCCCTGTTCGATTCGGCCAGCGTCGGCATCATGCTGACCAAGGGGCGGATCATCGAGCGCAACAACCGCCGCCTGGACGAAATGCTGGGCTACGCCAGCGGCGAGCAGATCGGCATGCCGACACGGCACTGGTACATCAGCGAGGAGGACTGGCGGAGTGTGGGCGAGAGCCTGGCCGCGCTGGTGTGGCACGGCGAGATCTACAGCGAGGACCGGCAGCTGAAGCGCAAGGATGGCAGCGTGCTGTGGGCCCGGCTGTCGGCTCGGGCCATCGACCTGTCCAACCCGGACAAGGGCATGGCGTGCGTCGTCCAGGATATTTCCGTCGAGCATGCCGCCAGCGCCGAGATGGCGAAGGCACGGGCGCTGGCCGAAGACGCGGTGCGTGCGAAGTCGGATTTTCTGGCCAACATGAGCCACGAGATCCGCACGCCCATGAACGCCATCGTCGGCATGGCTTACCTGACCCTGCGCACCGAGCTGAACGAGCGCCAGCGCGATTACCTGGAAAAAATCCAGCGTGCCAGCCAGCACCTGCTGGGCATCATCAACGACATCCTCGATATCTCGAAGATCGAGGCCGGCAAGATGGTCGTGGAGCACATCGCCTTCGAACTGGAGCGGGTGCTGGACAACGTCACCGGACTGATGGCCGAAAAGACCGCCGCCAAGGGGCTGGAGCTGATCATCGATGTGGCCAGCGACGTGCCCAACGCGTTGGTCGGCGATCCCTTGCGCCTCGGCCAGATTCTGATCAACTTCGCCAACAATGCGGTCAAGTTCACCGCCAAAGGCGAAGTGACGATCCGCGTCAGCGTGGTGCATCCGGCCAACGGCGAAGTCATGCTGCGCTTTGCCGTGAGCGATACCGGTATCGGCATCGCCGAGGACCAGCGCGGCCGCCTGTTCCGTAGTTTCGAGCAGGCCGACACCTCGACGACCCGTAAATACGGCGGCACCGGCCTCGGGCTGGTGATCTCGAAGCGCCTGGCCGAACTGATGGGCGGCGAGGTGGGGGTGGATAGCATTGCCGGTGTCGGCTCGACTTTCTGGTTCACCGCGCGGCTGCGCCGCGGCGAAGCGCAGTTGCGGCGCTTTGTTCCGCAGGCCGAGCTGCTTGGCCGGCGCATGCTGGTGGTGGATGACAACAGCCACGCCCGCGAGGTGCTCGGCGAGATGTTGCGGCGGATGAGTTTTTCAGTCTGCGCGGTCGAATCCGGCGCGGCTGCGCTGGAGGAGCTGACCCGCGCGGAAATCGCCGATGCGCCCTACGCGGTGGTTTTCCTGGACTGGCAGATGCCCGAGCGGGACGGCATCTCGACGGCCGCCGACATCCACGAACTGGGCCTCATGCATCCGCCGCAACTGGTCATGGTGACGGCTTACGGGCGCGACGAGCTGCTCAGTTCGGCCGAGCGGATGGGGATTCGGGATGTGTTGATGAAGCCAGTTACCGCATCGCTGATTTTCGATACCGTGGTGCGCCTGCTGAGCGAAGCGGATATCGGGCGGGTTGGCGGGGCGCCGGGCAGGGCGGCCCTGGTTTCGCTGGCGCCCGAGCTGGAGACCATCGCCGGGGCCCGTATCCTGTTGGTCGAGGACAACGACCTCAACCAACAGGTGGCAACCGAAATGCTTGGCCAGGCCGGCCTTGTGGTCGAGGTGGCCGAGAACGGCGCCGTTGCACTGGAAAAACTTGCCGAGGCGGATTACGACCTGGTGCTGATGGACATGCAGATGCCGGTCATGGACGGCCTGACCGCCACCGCGGAAATTCGCCGACAGCCCCGCCTCGATCACCTGCCCGTGGTGGCGATGACCGCCAACGCGATGGCCGGTGACCGGGAGCGCTGCCTGGCGGCCGGCATGCAGGACCACGTGGCCAAGCCGATCGAGCCGGCAACCCTGTGGGGTACGCTGCTGCACTGGATCAAGCCGCGTGCGGCTGAATTGGCGCCTGCCCCGGTGTTCATCGAACCCTCGCCGGGGCTGCCCGAAGTGCTGGCGATGAGCGGCATCGCGGGGCTCGATACGGCTTCGGGCGTGCGCAATTCCCTCGGGCGGGAGGCGCTTTATCTCGCCCTGATCGGTAAATTCGTGGCAGGGCAGCGGGATCTGCCGGTCCACATGACCAGCGCCCTCGCCGAGGGCGACTGGGTTTCCGCCGAACGGCTGGCGCATACCCTGAAAGGTGTCGCGGCGCAGATCGGGGCCTATGAACTGAGCGAGGTGGCCGCGCAATTCGAAAAGGCCCTTCGCCGCCGCGCCGGTGGCGTGACGCTGGCACCCATGCTGGCCGAGCTTGCCAGGCGGCTGACGGCGCTGATCGACGCGATGGTGGACAAAATGCCGGCCGCCCCCGTCGAGAGTGCCCCTGTTGCGGTTGATCCGCAGGCCTTGCAGGCGGTTTGCGCGCGCCTGGCCGCTCAGCTTGCGGACGACGACTTTGCCAGCAGCCAAACGCTGGAGGCCAGCGAAGATCTGCTCCGGGCCGGCCTCGGCCATCGTTTCCCGGTCATTGCCGATGCGGTGCGCAGCTTTGATTTTGCCGCGGCGCTGGCCAGCCTGCAGGAAGCCACTTCGAGTCTCGGCATTCCGCCCTGAGCCTGCCGCCGCACTGCGGTTTCAGGTGCCGGGTGGAGCTTCCAGGTGGCGAGTGATGTAGGTGCCGAGGTATTGGTGGGCCAGTTCGAACTCGAAGTTGTCGATGGCCTCGCCGATCTGCCGCGCCTCGACGGGCTGCAGGGCCTCCAGCAAAGCGCCCTGGCTACGCCAGAGCTTGACGCTCAGGATGTCATCTTCTGCCAGCAGTGCGCTCAGTTCGGCCGCGAAGCGCCGGATTTCTTCCAGGCTGGCGCCCTTTGCGTCATGGGGCCGCGAAGGGCTTTCCGGCTGCTGCTGTGTCTGCGCGACGCCCTGAATGGCCACCCCGAGCACGGCCTCGAGTTCGTCGATCAGCGGCTGTAGCTGTGCATTCGTCTGGCCGTCGTGGAGTGCGGCTTCGAGCGCGCTGGCGCTGTGGGTGACCGCCAGCGCGCCGATCGAGGCAGCGCTGTCGCGCAGGGCGTGGATGAGGTGTCTGGCCTCGTCGTCCCGGCCGTCGGCCAGATGTTGGCGCAGGTTTGCAGGATCGTTCCGGTGGGTTGTGGCGAACAGGCTGATGACGCGCCGGTAGCGCTCCAGGTTACCGAGCATGCCGCGAAGTCCGTCGGTGATGCTGTGCGTGGCGATGTCGGGCAGCGCGCCATGGGTCGTATCGGGCGCCGGCAGCCAGCGCAGCAGGGCCTGGTAGAGCACGTCCGGGTCGACCGGCTTGGGCACGTGGTCGTTCATGCCGGCGGCCAGGCAGCGCTTGCGGTCTTCGTCGAAGGCGTTGGCGGTCATGGCCACAATGGGCACCGGACCGACGCCAGGCAGGCCGCGGATGGTCGTGCTGGCTTCCAGGCCGCCCATGACCGGCATGCTGAGATCCATCAGGATCAGGTCGAAGTGGCCGTAGCGCGCCTTCTCCACGGCTTCGCGACCATCCTGGGCGAGTTCCACTTCGAGGCCGGCGTCCGTGAGCAGTTCGTGGGTGATTTCCTGGTTGAGCGGATTGTCCTCGGCCAGCAGCACGCGACGGCCGGTGCAGGCGGCAAGCAGTTGTTCGGGGGTGATCGGCGGGGTGTCGGCCGCATCCGCGCCGGTGTTTCGGGTTGGGCAGGGGGCGTCGTCGCTGGCGGGAGCCTGGCCGGTGCCCAGGTGCAGTTTGATCCAGAAGGTGCTGCCTGCGCCGGGCTCGCTGGTCACGCCGATTTCGCCGCCCATGAGTTCGGTCAGGCGCTGGCTGATGGCGAGGCCGAGGCCCGTGCCACCGTATTTGCGGGTGGTCGAATTGTCGGCTTGCTCGAAGGCCTTGAACAGCGAGGCCTGCTGGTTTTCGTTCAGGCCGATACCCTTGTCTTCGACTTCCAGGTGCAGGCCCACGGCGCTGGCGTCGCTGGAGGGGAGCCGACGTGCGCGCAGGCTGACCGGGCCGCGCTCGGAAAACTTGATCGCGTTGGACAGGAAGTTGACCATCACCTGCTCGATGCGCATCGGGTCGCCGCGCAGCATGGCCGGCAGCTCCGGATCGATGGCGACGGTGAGCGTGAGGCCCTTCTGGCGGGCGCTCTCGCGGAGCAGGCCGGCGGCTTTGTCGAGGGTTTCGCGCAGCGGAAAGTCGATGGACTCGATGGTGATCTTGTCCGCCTCGATCTTCGACAGGTCGAGGATGTCGTTGATGATGCGCAGCAGGTGCCGCGCCGCGCTGCTGATCTTGGTGACGCGGTCGAGTTGCCGTGGCTCCCGGATTTCCCGGTTGAGCAGGTGCGACAGCCCGATGATGGCGTTCATCGGGGTGCGGATTTCGTGGCTCATGTTGGCCAGGAAGGCGCTCTTGGCGCGGTTGGCGCTTTCTGCCTCGTCGCGGGCCGCGGCCAGCTGGAGGGTGCGCTGCTCGACAAGCTCGGCAAGGTGGTGGCGGTGTTGCGCCAGTTCGCTGTCGAGCTGCTTGCGTTCGGTAATGTCGCGGACAAGGCACATGGCGTAGATTCTGCCGCCCCATTCGAAGCGGCTCGACTTGACCTCGGCCGGGTAGCTGCGGCCGTCCTTGCGCCTATGGACGGTTTCGAACTCATCGCCGTGCGGCCTGCGCAACATGGTCAGCAGCTGGTCCTTGGTGAAGCGCGATTCCCAGTCCCAGACATGGAGCCGGGTCATCTCGTCGGATGTGTAGCCCAGCATCGCCGCCAACTGCGGGTTGGCCTCGGCGACGCTGCCGTCCTCGGCGAGGACAACGATGCCGTCACGGTCCATTTCAAACTGTGTGCGCCGGCGCGAGGCCTCTTCCTCGATCAGTTTTTGGGCCTGCAGCCGGGCAAGCTTCTGGGCGCTCAGGGTGTCGAGGAGTTCATTGAAATGCCGGGCGAGCTGGGCGATCTCGTCGGTTTCGCCGTCGAGTCGTGTGCGGGCCTGGCCGTCGCCCAGGTGGATGGCGGTCATGGTCTCGGCCATGTTGGCCAGCCGGCGCGTGATGTTTCGCGCCCCGCGCAGGAAGGACAGCGACAGCGCCAGCATGGCGAGGGCCAGCAGGGCGGCGATGCTGCCGGTGAGCAGCCATTTTTCCTGCCGGAAGCGCTCTTCCGGGAAGCCCGTGTACAGCATGCCGACCCGCGTGCCCTCGCCGTTCATGAGGGGGGCGTAGCCGGCGATCTGCCAGCTGTCCTCGACATAGGCGCGTTTGGCCCACGGAATGCCCTTGTCGAGCACCTGCTCGCGCACCTCCGGGCTGGCGTGGGTGCCAATGGCGCGCTGGTTGTCCTGCCGGGTTACCGTCGTGGCGATGCGTACATCGTCCAGCAGGATCGTCGTGGTTCCGCCGCGCTCTGCGAAATCGGAGTTGAGCGGAAAGACCACATCGCGGATGCGGTCGATCATCGGCAGGTTGTTGTTGAGCAGCACTCCGCCGATGAGGATTGCGTCCGGGTGGATGTTGGTGACCGGGAAATGGGCCGCAGCATTGATCAGCAGGCCGCGCGTCTCGGTGCGCGCGCTGTCGGGGCTGTCCTGATCGAGCCGGATCAGCGCCCGTTCGGGCAGCCGGGGCGACAGGGCCGCCAGTTCGTCGGCATCGAAGCGGGCATATTCGACGGTTGCCACGCCGGCGTTGGCCTGTTGGTAGGCGAAGCTGGCCGGCAGCTTGCTGCCGGGGGCGAGGCCGGAGCTGGAGGCGATGACCTTCCCGTCCTCGGTGGCGATGATCAGGAAGTCGAGGCGGGCCGCGTCGGCGCGGGTAGCCAGCATCTGGTCGAGGGCGGGCTCGGCATGCTGTGCCGCCTTTGGGCCGTGGGCGGCGAGCTGCCGGGGCAGGCTTTCCGAGCGGACGACTTCTTCGATGGTCTGCTGGGTCTGGGAGCGCAGCTGCTCCATGTAGTTGTGGGCGCTGGCGAGGTTGCTGCGTGCGTTGGTCTCGAGCAGGGCGTCGAAACGCTCGCCGCCGAAGTACATCAGGATGCCGAGGATGAGCGGAAAGGCGACGAGCAGCGGCGCCAGGCCCAGTGCCACCAACCGCAGGTGAAGGGAGGCGCGCCAGCGACCTGGACGAAAGAGAGGCATGAAGCGGATGTGCATGGAGAAAGTCCGCGCCGGGTTGTATGGCCTCTACGGGTTCGGCTGCCCGCCTTGAGCGGGGCATGGGCCAAGTGTGACAATGATTCACCAAAAATCGCAATTTTGATTGTATCGCTGCGAAATGAAAATAATTCAGGCTTGCGACGGAGTTTGATTTTTCTCACACCCCACGCGCGGTCCCCCGGTTTTGGGGCTGGGCTCAAGGTGGCGCGTTTTCTTGCCGTTAATCCGCGGGTTGCCCCGGTTTTAGACTGAACAGACGGAAGATATGGCCAGGTGGAAAAAGAGCGTGTGGGTGCTTGTGGCGTGCAGTGTGCTGCTCTTTGGATGTGGTCCGGAGGCACCCTTGCGGGTGGGTTTCATCGGTGGTCTGTCCGACCGCAATTCCGACAACGGGCAGGCCGGCCACAATGGCGTGATCCTGGCCGCCGAAATGCCCAACGAATCGCGGCCCTGCGTGGATTTCAGCGATGTGGTGGGTAATATGCTGAAGGGGCAGCCGGACGGCCTGCTCTTTGTTGCCGGCGGCATCGACGTGGCGCGGCTGGCCCGGCAATCCCACAGGCAGGCGCCGAAGCTGCCGATTTCGGCGTCCGAGTGGGCTGCCACCGAGCAGTTGAGCGAACTGGGCGGCAAGGTGGTGGATGGGTTGGTGATCGTCCAGAATTACAAGCGCGACGACGATTCGCCGCGTTTTCGGGCGTTCCGTGAGGCCTATTTCAAGCGCTACCAGAAAGATCCGGGATACAGTTCCGTGTCGGCCTACGATGCGGCAACGGTGCTGCGTTACGGACCCTACCAGGGGCTGCAGCAGATCGTTTTTGATGCCAAGGCGATACGCGGCGCCAGGTTTTTTTGACCGGGATCAGCGAGGGGCGCTTCGTGTTGATCAAGTGATACACCACAACCCTTAGGCGCCGTGGAACGAGAGCAATGATCGACACCATCGAAATTTTTCCCTGGAATGCCAATTTCGAGACAGGGATTGCCGAGATCGACATCCAGCACAAGCGGCTGGTCGAACTGCTCAACCTGCTGGTCAGCCACCTGACCCAGCAGAGCGAGGCACCGCTGCTGAACGAGATTTTTGATCAGCTCAAGAACTACGCCGTCGTTCATTTTGCAACCGAGGAAGCCGTCTGGCACGAGGCCTTTGCCGGTGACGCATGGGAAACCGGACACCAGGCCGGCCACGCCGGCTTTGTCGAAGAGGTGCTGCGGCTGAAGGCCGAGGAGGGCGAAAAGTCCATCGAGGACGTGATCGAGGACATCGTGGGCTTTCTCACCCACTGGCTGGCCCTGCACATCATCGACTCCGACAGACGCATGGCCAAGGCCGTGCTGGCCATGCGCGACGGCGCGTCGATCGAGGCCGCCAAGAAAATCGCCGACGAACAGATGTCCGGCGCCACCCGGGCCATGGTTGAAACCGTGATGGTGATGTACGACAAGCTGGCCAACCGAACCCTGCAGCTGACCCGCGAAATCAACGGCCGCCGGCGTGCCGAGCGCGAACTGATGCGCGCCCACGCGGCCTTGCGCAAGGCCAAGGACGAAGCCGAGGCGGCCAACCGCGCCAAATCCGATTTTCTGGCCAGCATGAGCCACGAAATCCGCACCCCGATGAACACCATCGCCGGCGTGGTTCAGCTGCTGCGGCGCGAAGGGCTGCCGCCCCGCCAGGCAGAACACCTCAACCGGCTGCAGGATGCCTCGCAGCACCTGCTGTCGATCATCAACGACATCCTGGATCTGTCGAAGATCGAGGCCGACAAGCTCCGCCTCGAAGAAGTCCAGCTCGATGTGGGCGAACTCGTCAGCGGTGTCGCATCGATGCTGCAAGACACCGTCCGGGCCAAGGGGCTGGCGCTGAAGCTCGATATCGGCCCGCTGCCGGCGGGCCTGATCGGTGACGCGACGCGGCTTCGGCAGGCGCTGCTCAACTACGCCTCCAACGCGGTCAAGTTCACCGCCGAGGGCGGCGTCACCCTGCGCGTTCGCCTGGAAGAAGACGGGTTGGACAGCGTGCTGCTGCGCTTCGATGTCGTCGATAGCGGCATCGGCATCGCCCGCGATTCGCTGGCCCGGCTGTTTTCGAGTTTCGAGCAGGCCGAGGCCGACACCACCCGCAAGTACGGCGGCACCGGCCTGGGCCTGGTGATTACCCGCAAGCTCGCCGGGTTGATGGGGGGCGAGACGGGGGCCGAGAGCGAACCGGGCGTTGGCAGCACTTTCTGGCTGACCGCGCGGCTCAAGAAGGGAGAGGCAGCGGCCGGGCCGGCCTCCCCGGCTGCACCGGAATTGGCGGAAACCATCCTGTGCCGTGATTTCAATGGGTTTGCCGTGCTGCTCGTCGAGGACAACGAGATCAACCGCGAGATTGCCGTGGACCTGCTCGGCGAGGTCGCCCTGGCCGTCGATACGGCTGCCGACGGCATCGAGGCTGTGGCCATGGCCCGGAGCAAGGACTACGCGCTGATCCTGATGGACATGCAGATGCCGCGCATGGATGGCCTCGAGGCGACGCGCCTGATCCGCCAGTTGCCGGGCGTGCGCCGCATGCCGATCCTGGCGATGACGGCCAACGTCTTCGCCGAGGATCGCGCCCGTTGCCTGGCGGCGGGCATGGACGACTTCGTCACCAAGCCGGTCGACCCGGACGTGCTTTTTGCCACCCTGGTCCGCTGGCTGCGGCCGTCGGCTGAGCCGCAGCCCGGCTGATCAAGGCTTGCCCGACGCGGACGTAGTGTGTCTGTCCGCGGGAACGTCCTGTTCCAGGTACATGACGTATCACGCCCACCATGCTCAAAAATTCACCCTGACCCTGCCGGGCTGAGCTGTGTGGTCGTTATTCGATGACCGGGTTGATGAGTCCTCCCGGAGGCTGTTCCGACAAGGAATGGTCACGGATGATTTTGTAGGGGCGACTTCAGTCGCCCTCGGCGCGTTGAATCATCGACATGCCGCATATCAGAGTCCGCGGGCGACTGAAGTCGCCCCCACAGTCTGCCGCGCCGCCGCCGCTGCAAAAGGGACGGCTATCAACCCGGCTCAAGAACGCCGCAGGCCAATACCGGGTCAGCGTTCGACGTTGAGATTGCGGCGCAGCACCACCGGCACGCCGCCGAGTTTCTTCTTGGCCATCCACTGCGCCAGCGCCGAATCCAGGTAGTCGGCGTGGCTCGGAAACCAGCGCGCCAGCTCACCGGCAAATTCGCGGCCGATTTCCACGTCGCCGGCCTTGACCAGATCTTCCACCTGGCGGGCCGAATCCATCACCGCGTCATGGTCGTCGATGTGGCAATCGCGGGGCGGAAAGTCGGTCTCCTCCATCCACGTTTTTTCCTGACCAAAATGCGCCTCGGCATGCTCGATGAACGCGCGCATGGAGGCGGCCATGTCGGCGTCGGCGCAGGTCAGCAGGCGGTCGACGATCTCGACGAATTCCCGGTGGGTATCGTCCATCGCCTCGTAGCCGAGCAAAAATGCGTCGGTCCACGGCAAACCCTGTTGGTCGGTCATTTTGTGTTTACTCCTGGCATGTCATTCTTTCGCCCAGCCTGTCCGGGGGCGGTGCGCGGCGTAGGATAACCCGAGTCCCCGCCTGCGGGTATTGTTCGTATTTCGATAGCAATCAGCGCAATTGGCGTGCCTGGAAAAATAATGACCCGTGGATTCTCCGTATGACACCCCCTCGTCCGAACGCGCCCGCCAGCGCCCGTTTGCCGCCCGGCATCTGGGCGCTGGGCTTTGTTTCGATGCTGATGGATATTTCCTCCGAGATGATCCACGCGCTGCTGCCGCTCTACATGGTCGGGGCGCTGGGCGCCTCGACGCTGGCGGTCGGCCTCATTGAAGGCATTGCCGAGGCCACGGCGTCGATCACCAAGGTGTTCTCTGGCGCGTTGTCCGACAAGCTTGGCAAGAGGAAGCTGTTGGCGGCCATCGGCTATGGTCTGGCGGCCTGCTCCAAGCCGGTCTTTCCGCTGGCGGGCAGCCTTGGCTGGGTGGTGGCGGCGCGCTTTGTCGACCGCATCGGCAAGG
>Ga0209174_10000440_pt1 | contig 31874 bp, 40 predicted proteins | sample JI91814BDNA_FD_187505 | JGI IMG/M metagenome (GOLD analysis project Ga0209174, IMG submission 187505) | Wastewater effluent complex algal communities from Wisconsin, to seasonally profile nutrient transformation and Carbon sequestration -... | ecosystem: Engineered > WWTP > Effluent > Algae...
TTGAAACTCTTGCGAAGGACCTTGTATATTTAACTTTATAATTCCTTGCGTAGATGTTGAGCCAAATGGCAAAAATTCTACTATATTATCGGCCGGTGCTGACGAATAAGTATATGCGCAAGTAAAAATTGCTTCGCTTTCAATTGCAGGAGCCCAGCTTATAAGGCTGACGGGGACAAAAGAACCCGTTCCATTTGCTGACAGAACTGTTTCGGTGTCATTATAAAAATACGTTCTGTTTTCATCTTTTCCGTATTGGAAAAAATTTTTAAAATCGCCGCTTTTTATTGCTACCGCACCAATTCTTCGATACGAGTCATATCCAATCGGAAATTTTTCAGATTCGTTTGTAAAATTGATATCAGAAGTTGCCATACAGCTCACAGGCAAGTTTTGTGAGGAATCCGCAATCATATAAACATACAGCACTAATGTTCCGGTGGAGTAAGAAATATCCACCCCACCAGGACCAATTTTATTTAAATTAATATTTAAACTTGTATCGCTTATAATATCGCCAAGATTATTTTTATATCTGCAACTACCTGGTTCAATTTTAATATTTTCAGCATCTACGTATGCCAGAGATAAGCCTCTGACATACATAGTCCCATAATTTACCAATGACGATATCGCCATGAGCCACTCCTTAAAGAGATTCTGTATATGAGCTAATATTAAGAATTGCGGTGTTTGTAGCAAAGTCTATATAAGTTAATGTCGGTACGCCGCTAACTGTTTTTACTGGCATAGTAAAATTGGATTGCGACGCAGCTCCAGCAACTTGTGTATTAAATATCAAAATTGGGTCTGGTGAAGCAGAATCCGCAATAAAAAACCCTAAAAAGTCAGTAATTAATGTGCTTCTATAAAAAGTTGTTCCGCCCATTGTTACATCAACGGGAGGTAAATATAGCGCCAATGAAATTTCTGTATTTACCAAAGCAACCGGCAAGGTTAAACTGTTTGGTGCATCATATACGAAAGTTTTTTCAGTATGACTTCCAAATACGTAGAACTTTTCAACGACTAAGCTTGCTGCTGTAGTGAATGAGCCAATTCTTCTATACATATCATAACCACTTGGCAATGAAGGTCTTGTAAAATTGGTCGAAAAAATTGCTGACGTAGGATTGGCAGCATTAGAGTCACCAATAACATACATCGCATAAAAAGTATTAACAGCTAAAGTACCGTTGTCCAGGCCTTTGTCGCCTTTTTTCAAAATGTTCACGGCAACTTCTGTATTTAAAATAATGTCATTAACATTGTCGCTATTTCTTGCTGAACCAGGCAATACTGATAAGAATGTGTTAGAATCCCAACGCATGTTCAAACCGTCAATATATTTATTTGCCGCATTAACAATAGGTGTATTTGTCATAATTTTTTCCTTTTATAAATAATCTTTAACGCCAATAACTGTAACAGTCAACGCATCTGTCGCAACGTTTACTTTATATTGTGTGACGGGGACGCCCGAAACCATCGTATAAGGCAAATATATTGCGGTTGATTGCAAAAAGTCTGCGCCAGAGCCATACGTTACAATACCAGAGCCGTTTGAAAATGTAGGCGGCCTGAATCTTGCTACGGTACCTTGGTTGGTAGGGTTGTAAGTTAAATCTGCAATAATTTCCGAATTAATTGGCGGTACTATTGTTGACAAATTGATATCTGTGAATACAGTTGCCGCGCCATTTATGATTGGACTTTGAGGTTCATCAAAATAATAAACACGCTCAGTAGCGAACCCACTTTGCAAAAAGTTAGTAAAATCAGAAGATGGATTTGTTGAAACGAAGCCAATTCTTCTAAATAAATCATAGCCAAACGGAAGCGATGGCTGCAAAAAACTTAATGATAATAATGCTGCAGTATCATTATTTTTTGTTCCATCTCCGATAACATACACAGCATACACTTTTGATGCTTGCACAATACCGGTATCTAATCCATTAACTCCTGATTTTTTTGAATCTATTGCAACTGGTAAATTTAAAATAATATCATCATTATTTTCGAAATCTCGCGCTGCGCCAGCTGATAGATTCAAAGTTTCACTGTTGACAAAGCTTAATATTAAATCAGAAACATATTTATAGGGTGCGTTTACAATTGGTTGTTGTGACATTATGGTTCTCCAAAAATAAAGGGGCCCGAAGGCCCCGGTATATTACAATGGCAATGCAACCATTAATGCATATTCATCAACAAGCGTTTCGCCATGAATTATATCATGAACCATTCCACGCTGGTTTTGACCGAACAGAGAACCGTAGTACGTACGAATAGACGCGCCACTATCTGGGTCTGTAGACACAGCAGTTGGGTATGGAACTTCTTCAGGCAGCTTTGGCATCGCCAAGAATAGCGGATTTCCGGACATAATAGCGCCGCAACGATGACTTGGAAGCACTTTAACTTGCTGACCGGCGACGATTGCTGTGTTAATGTTTTGATTGTTGCCAGAGGCTGCTTGTAATGGCGGGAAAATGTTTACAGTTACCTGACCACCTGCCGTGCTCGCAGCATCGGCGGTAATACGACATTGAACAGGACATTGCGATAATTGATGACCAATAAAAGTCAAATATCTCAAATTTGTAAACCCAGGAATATCTAGAAATTGAAATTTATCGTATTGTTTAATTGCATTAACATCGCTAGCATTTGCGCCTGAAAATGTAATTGCAATTACCTGACCCGCCGCGTTCAATGTTGTTGAAACGACTGTGAGCGTCAACGCTAAATCACCAACCGTACCTGACTGATGGGTTGTAAGTAAATTTGATTGATACCATTCGCAATTAGAAAAATTGCCAACTTCCCATGACATTGCCATACGATTGTTACGATCCAATGCAAATTGATTCAAACCAGTATTAACAATTGCTGGGTATGTAAGGTCAGACAAATAAGCTTTTGTATTGTCTTTGGGGGCACCAAAGTTACGGAAGAAAGCTAAAGCCGTGGCCAATTGCAGGTATGTAGAAATAGGTGTTACGCCATCGCCAAAATAACGAAACGTGTTAGTTTCAAAAAGTTTACCAACATCTGATTCAACTTTGCTGCCTAACTCAGCAATTGCTGACTTACCAAAAGTTTCCATGTAATCACGCACGTTAAAAATAAATTGTTGTGCTGTGAATTCATACGCAACTGAAGCTGCTGTATTAACAGTCAACTGTTGCACACGTTGTTCTGCTGCTTGGAATGAAACGACAAGACTAGCTGTAAATGTAAAGCGTGGTGGTTTATCAAAGCTTACAGTGTCGCCCAAGTTCTTTGGTTCGTCATCATTAAAGCGCATGAATTTTTTGTTTGCTGTTGCAATAAGAGCATAAGAGTTTAACATTAAAGCAAGGTTTGATTCGTTATATGTAATAACCTGTTGTAAAATATTTGTTGCCATGAGCATAACCCTCTATAAGGAAATAAAAATACTTGCAATGGCAACAAAAAATGAAATCTATGCAACTAACCTCTTAACCAAGGCTGATTGCGTAAATCTCGAATATTCATTTTGCCATTGCTTCCTGATACACGGGAAGGGTTTAATCTATCTAATGGCGCAGATACATTTTGCCCGCTTGCTTCATTTATGGCTTGCCTGTTCTCTAATATTGAGCGAGAAAGCTTCAGCAATTCATTTTGAGCTTGTTTCGGGTTTTTCTCTGCAAGTCTATCAAGCATGACTAATTTTGATGGATTTTTGGCCAATTCGTAAACAACATCTCCAGCATTTTCGACGCCACTTACCAAGTACGTCAATTGCGGAAAGGCTGTTGGGTCAAACTCGCCAACAACATCATCAAAATCTTCATAAGAATCACGGGCAGCATTGACTTTAGAAATGTATCTTTCAGCAACCTGGGACATTTCGGCCTCGAGTCTATTTGACTCTTCTTGTTGGCGTCTACGCTCCATTTCCTGATTGAACTTTTCTTGAACTTGCCGATAAACAGCTTCAGCGTCAACTTCACGCGACGTTGTCGCGTTATGCTGTGTTTGAGCCTGCCCCATTTGGGCTAGCCTAGCTTGAAACTCTTCTTCGGCTTGCTGTCTTGCGCGTGCCGCAGCGTTCTCTTTTTCACGAGCAACCAGTTTATTTACTTGCGACTGTGGAAGAAGTTTTTCTTGTTCCGTAACCGCAATTTCCATTTGTGGTGCTTGTTCAAAATCTTGAATTTCGTCCATTATAACCTTCCTATGACACATTTAACCCGTGTGAACGGTAAGTACCTCTAAACACTAGAGTAGCGCTCATTTTCCCGCATGAGTGCGTGTCAACCCGATATTTAATGCGCTCGGTGCGCAATATTCAATACAAGTGTAACTTTGTTAAATAAAAAAGCAATAGGCAAAATTGATAATTTTTTAATTAATTATAAAATTTGCCTATTAAAAGTTATTTTTTGTTTTTTAAAATTTTGTTTGCCTTGGCTACAATCTTTTTTTCTTGCGAAACCGTTAAATTACCCTTTTTTACCTGTTGGCTTGCCCGAGCTTTTGCATTTGCGGCATGGGCCTTATCCGGCATTGGGTATTTTTTCTCGCTAGGCAATCCAAAATCTGATTTAGGTAGTTTTTTTCTAGCTTTCGTCGTCAATTTCGGCATTTTGCATATCTCCCATATGTCTGCTCATATTAATAGCTGCTTCTACAGCACTTCTTGTGTTTTCAGCGTCAACTTTTGATGCCTCCAGCTCGGCAGTAATCTCCTCGCTTCTAATCTTGCTCATAAGCTCCATAAAATCAGTTTCAGCTTTTCTTTCATCAATAGAAATTTTTGCCGCATCTACCCGTGATTTTTCTTGAAGTTTCATTAATTCAATTTGTGCATCTGTTGGCGACATTAAATCTTTTTGTTTAAGCTGCAAATCAATTTGCTGTGACTGCATACCCATTTGGAATTGTTGCTGCTGAGCCTGCATAGCTTGACCCTGAATCTGCATTTGCTGCTGAGCTTGTTGCTGTTGTTTTTGCATAAATTCTTCAGCTTTAACTTTCAGTTCTTCAATTCCGCGAATATCGATGTTGTCTAACAATATAGGCAATCCATTTTCATTCATAAACTGGGCAAATAGCGGGCTAGATTGCATTAATTGTTGTATTGTTTGCAAAGCGACTTCTTTTTGCATTGCAAAATTAACGCCGGTTTCTACTTTGACTTGCAAAGAATTTGGGTCGTAATTCATATACAAAGACCCCGGCTTGTTAATAATGTGGTACTCCCTTTTTCCGTTAGGCAGAAGAACCGGCAAGCTTCGAGGGGTTCTGTAATACTTGGGAATTAAATCAACAATGATTTGAGCCACCCTGTTCAGGCCTTTTATATAACCGACAATATAGGGGACCGATGCGGTGTTTGACTGACTGGAAATCCTTGAAATTGCTATACCAGATAAGTTGCCTGCATTTTGCATCGACTGGTCATACGCACCTAGAATAACTTGCGTCATTTCGTCAGACATTCTAAATGCATTTGTAATTTCGGGTGGTATAGGCGTTCTTTGCACCTCACGTGGAGGAGGCAATATTACATTGGGGTTGTTCGTATCTAAAAAATGGTTATAGATTAAAGTATCCGCGCGCTGAATATTTTGATAAGCATCTTGATAATCTGTTGGGATAGACTCAATCGCAACAATGAATTTGTGTTGAATTGTATTTTCTATTTCATTCGCAAGAGATTGGCCCGCAAAGTTTTTAAGCTTTTGAATACCCTTTGCATGGTAAACATAAGGTCTTGTTACTTGTGATGAAGTCCCGGCTTCATTAATTGTGACGCTATTGCCGTCAACAAACACTAATGGCAAATGCTTGTAGTTGGTTACTTCGTAGCTCAAAACCTTTGTTTCGCAGATTCTATATCGGCAAATTGTTTCTATAACCGTTGTTCTAGGCTCTCCAACGGGAATCGGCGCCTGCTCAATTCTCCCATGCTCTTCCCATTCTTCAAGAAATCTTTCGTATTCTTTCAAAGTTGCAACATGGCCATTTGATAGCTTTACAATTTTTTCTTTTTTACGTATTTTTTCATAAAAATCACAAACTAGAACAATTTCTTCCTCTTCATTTTTGTACGACCAATTGAAGCCTGACATATCTCTAGTAAAGCGCATATTTTGCAAAGCTTCTTTACCGAATTCTTCTTCAAATTGTGACTTGGTCATCGGATATATTTCATAAGCATAGCGGCCATCGCCCTTATGTGACTCACGCGCAAGCGGGTCAAAGCCACAAAGTGTGGGGTCAAAAACACGCTCTACACATATATTTTGCTCAAAAGACATTTCGCTTACGTATTCAGTAAAAACACGCATTACAGAAAAGCCGCCTGCAAGGAGGTCGGAATAAATATTGTATTCAAGACTATCGTTGGCAGCATCGAAAAATATAGCTCTGAGATGACATTCTATTACTTGTATAGTTTCGTAAAATTCACGATTGAGCATTGATAACGGAACACCATCCGCTGCCCTAACGCTTAAAGACGGCTGCTGTTTAGCAAACTCGCCACGCAGCCTAGAAATATAGGCCTCTAAAATATTAAATTCGATGGTGGGCTTGCCAACAGATTGCAAAGTCGAAATCTCGTCATCGGTCATCGAGTTCTTAAATACGAATCTGGTAAATTCATTGTAACGCTTAATATTGTCCGCAAAATAAGCGTGCGAATCTTCAACAAAATCTTTTAGCTCATAAAGCCTTTCGGCATGTTTTTTTGATACTTCAGGCATAACGCGTGGCTCCTGCTTTTAGCTTGTTTTTTAAGCTTTGGTTCATTTTGGCGAAAATTTCTTTCTTTCCGTCATCTTTTTTGTCGATAGAGTATAGTGTCTTTTCAATAAAAGCGAGGCGAATTGCATCAGCTAGCGTGTCAGCGATGTCATCATGACGGTGCGAATCGTTTGCGGTGATTTTTGTCATGTGATTCACGCAAAATCCGCGATGCCTTGCTCCGGTTGTAAACGAAATTCGCTTTGAGGCTACAAAAGGCTGTATTTCTAAAAATCTTTGTGTCTTGCTTCCTGATGACCTATTGCGCTCGATTCCTCTAATTGAAATCCCCCTAAGCTCTTGCAATATGCTAACCAAGGTAACGCCAGTAGACTTTTTTTCTATGGCAGCTATTAATGGGGGGCTTAAATGTGTCGTACAATCCGCATAAAAATCTAGAAATGCATCTTTCAAATCTTTAGGCTCAACACGTAGTTCTTGGCAGTCAATCCAGTGCAGCCCTAGCTCGCCCGTCTTTCTTCCCATCGTTTCAATTTCATAAATGCCAAAAAAGCTAAATACAGTGGCGTCATTATAGGTTTTATCTGTTTCGGCTGTATCCGCGGTGATAAATGTGCTAATAAATTTTGGTTCTAAATCTAAATCGACGAACCAATTTTCTTTAAACAAAGAACCGCCTGCAGGCAACGGATTTTGCTGGTGCTGAGAGCTAAAAACGTATGAATTATATTGTTCTGATGCTTTTAACATCTCCAGTGTAAATGCTTCCGGATATAAAACATTTCCGGCCTCATCTATAGATTTTAATACTACGCGCTCCCAATGCGACCCATCTTCGCCTGACAATAAAAATGCCGGCAGGTCTGCTTCATGCAATCTTTGGCCTATAAATATCATAGGCACATTAATTCCGCGTAAACGCTGCTGAATAGTTTCTTTATAATTTTTAATTACACCTTCTCGCACTGTATCACTAAACACCTCATCTGGCTTATGGGCGTCATCTATGATTAAAGCCCCCGTAAACCTGTCTTGGCCAGGCAACCCAGCGTCTCGACCAGTAATGGAGCCTGAGCTACCAAAAGCTCCTACAGCACCTCCAGCGGTCGTTTGAAAGAAATCTTTGGCCTTGCTATCAGAGCGAAGCTCAACGCCAAAAAGTTCTCGATATTCTTTGAGCATCATAATTCTACGTATGGTATCTGTATGAGCAGATGAAAGGGTGTGGGAATAGCTTATGTAAAGAAACCTAGAGTCTGGGTTCATGCTCATTGTCCACGCCACCCAAAATGCCAGTAAAGTAGATTTTCCGTGCCCAGGGGGAATGTTTATAACTAAGCGCAAAGTCTCTAGCCTTGCGCATTTAACCAGTTCTCTAGCAACCGTAATGAAATGCGATTCTCTTCCGGAAGGATTGCTTAACAAAAAAGGCCTGCCAGTTAATATCGGATAAAATGTTTGAGTAAAAAGTAAAAATGAACCCTGAAGCTTAGCGATTAGCTCCGCTTTTTGGATTATAGAATCAGACATCGCTTTTGAACTTTCCATGTAAGTCCTTAACTATGTCTAAGAGCTTGTTTACGGTGTCATCAGTATTGTCAATTTGTTCTTGCAACCTTTGGTCGCCATAAACTTTAGGCATCAATTTGGCAACAATAAATTTACGGGTATCAACTTTCAAGCGCGTTTCCGCAACGAGACCTGGGTCCGCTCTCTTATTGCCTTTTTCGTCATAATATTTTTCTGTTGAAGCAGCCAAATCTTCTAGCTCTTCGGCAAAAAATGCCAGCTGTTGCTTTTTTGCAAGCGCGTATTTGGTGGAAAAGTCCTCGTTTGTGATTCTCCACAGCTTAAGACTGGTAATTTCAGGCCAGTGAGGATTCATTTCGCACAATTTTGCAATGCCGATATCCGTGGTAGCAAGCGTATTGCAAATTTCTTGCGCTAACTCTTCGGTATATTTAGAAGGCCTTCCCATTTTTTTAACCGATGCGCTTTTTTTTGGCTCAGTTTGCAACAAAGATTTCTCTTTTTTTGTTTTTGCCATGGCTTTTTTAGCAGATTTTAGATTGGGCATATCGCTCCTCAGCTATTTGGATTCTTAAAATATGGCTCTTAAATTTTATTTTTTTGATTTTCTTCCGCGTTTTTTAATTTCATTTTTAATTTCTTTTTCGACATCGTCAGTGTTAACTTCAAGGACTAAACAATAAGGACATTCGATAAGATTATTAGAATCACCAGTATTTATTTGGGAATAGCCACCAGGTACAACGTAGGTGGTACCCTTTCCCATACAGTGCGGACATGTAGATAAAAATTCAGACACAAAGCCTCCTTAGATATACACAAAAACTGTGGACAAAGATGTAGATATGGCATTTAAAACCTTTGCTAATAAGGATAATAAGCCACGAACAAAAATAAATCAATAATTGCAAGAAAACACTTGATTACCGGTAAAAGTTTGATATACTAGAATCACGCTTTATTAAAAAGCGCATAAGGAGATAAAAATGTATAAAAATATAGATATTGATAAATTACACGGTGATGAACCATATTTGGATTCATGGAACCCAGCATGTAAACAAAAAAAATCCGAAGACTTTTTTTACGACTGGGAAATGGAAACCAAAAAATATGAAGAATCACAAAATAACACATTAAAAAATGAATCTATAAAAACTAAAGAAGAAATTGATGAGAATCTAAAAATTGTAAAGGAGAAAACGCAAAGAATGCTCGATGAGCTCAATGCTGCTGTTGCAAGAATGTTTAATTATATTGGTTAATAGGGGAATAATCATGAACAATAGAAATAAAATTGAAGCGTTAACATTTGAAAATAATAATTTTATAAACATGCTAAATGAGCAGTATTTAAAATTTTTAAAAAATATATCAAAAATAATAGAAAATAATATTAAACCTGTTTTGGCGCGCTATTTTCACCCAGAAAAAGAATGGCGCGATGAAATGATATTGCTGACATGTTTCACATTTATGATATTCATAAGTGTACTACGAGAATGTTTTGATGACAGTTATTTAGGGTGGGTGTATGTTTTTTTATCAACTCCGGCATTTTTTGTACAAATTTTGGCCATATATTCTGTTTTTAAGGAACGTGAATGAAAAAAACAAAAAATTTAATTAAAAATTTTATAGCCCAGAAGTTATTAACTTTTGGGCTAGTTGTTGCTTTTATTATCAACATAATATTTATTGCCAATAAAGCGTTTGGTGCGTCATTTGCCAAAGATTCTTTTTACGATTTCATGTCTAAACAAGAGCATATCGAACAAGAAATTGACGATTTTCAAATTCAAATCGATACAGAACCCTTTGAAGCCGACTTCATGAATCTTGAAAACGTAATATTAATTTTATTCTTAAGTCCAAAATCTAAATAATTCACTTGAAAGGTATTTTAAAATACCTCAAAAACAAAAAACAAAGCACCGAGGCGGCATTATCTTTCAACTACCCTTGTCATGGTAGCCCCATAAAACTAAATGGCTTATAAGTCATTAAATTTGGCCTGCTGTTTAGCCAATAAAATTGCTTTTACCCTTTTTTCTATTTTTTTTGCTTCTTCTAAGCGCAGTTCGTTTCTAAAATAGATTTTCATGAACTGTGGGCTTTCAATAGCGATTCTATATTCACGTAGTATTTTCTCTTCGTCTTGGCTTAATCCTAATGACTTACCATCTGCTGATGGGCTTATTGATTTATTATCCTCAAAAAACTTAACCACTTGTTCAACTGTCATGGTTTTTTCTGGAATAGCGTCCTCAAGCCATTTTTTAAAATCAAGCAATGTTGTTTCGCGGCCTTTATTTTTTCTCCATTCAACGCATCGTTCGAACTCTTGCATTATTGATCTTTTTTTATCCAGTCTTTTTTCTACAAAAAGTTTTCTACAGTGCTCATCAAGCATGACTTGCTCCTGAACAGTTTTTGCTTTTAAAAGTTCAGAAGAAAAAGTAGCAGCAGTGCTTTTTGACACTTCCTCGCGCGCCAGATCTATTCGTTTATTACTACTACTACTACTGCTTTTATCTTCTTTTTTATAAGCTTTATTATATGTGTGCACTGTGGTGCATGGGGGGGGTGCACTGTGGTGCATGGGGGGGTGCACTGTGGTGCATGGGGTGTCTTTCTCATTTTGTTCAGTTTTCTGCTCGATTATAAAATCCATAACTGGATGCTTTAACGCCTGAATTAACCTTTTTTCACCTTGTATACGCCTTATGTAACCTTTTTCTTCAAGTTCTGATAGCATCTTTTGTATGTGTCGTAGTTCGAAATTTAATATAACAGAGAGACTTTTGTTATTTGGGAATGCCCTTCCAGTAGAAGTTGCGAAGCCATAGATATACGCATATAAAACTTTTTGTGGCCACGCTATCTCTTTGTCCATGATTATAAATTGCGGAATATTAATAAATTGAGGATATGCGTTAATTGACTTTGTTGTATCCATTTGTTACTCTCCTTGTGGTGTTTGAGCATTTTCATTTCCTTACTAGAAGCGAAATTTACTCAAGCGCAAACGTGTAGTCATCTTCGAGATTGTTGTAATCATTAGACTAATACCTGTCAAACGATGGGTATTAGCTTATCACTGAATTTATAAAAAATGTTGACAAAATGAAAGGATATTATTAACATATTTATGTTAACAAATTATCCCTATTATTTGTTTTCGTTTTAGTTTTTATCAATTCAAATGTTTCAAGTATTATTTCTACGTTAAGCCCAGATTAACTCCCTGGGCTTTTTTTTTATATTTTAAATGGGTTTCTGCTGCTGCTGCTACTGCTCTCAATTTCGAGAAATGAACATGGGCTAACAGACCCTCTATAAGAACCTATATCATCATCAGATATGAAATCATCAAATGCATCGTATTCTGTGTCCTGTCTTGTGTCCAAAACATGCTCAAATATGTCAAGTTTTTTACACATCTTGATGTATATTATGAAGTTTCTTGATACAAGATATTGTTCATTCTCACATTCAAAAATCAGAACATTAGCAAACAAAAAAGACATTACAGGTATTCTGTGTTCTAGAGGTATGCCATTTAACAATTTTATAAAATCTTCTCTGTTATGTTCTCGCGGCATATCCGGCAAATTTTTAAAACATGTCACAACTTTATATACAGAAATGATTTGTTCATCACAGAATTTACTAAAAAGATCGTGTATACGATATAACACTTCCATTTCAGTCCATTTATCTTCTTTTTCTCTTATATTATTCATAATAACTCCTTTAGTTAAATTTATGGTTATGGTTAAGGTCTTATTGTTTTTATAACAATAGGTGAAACATGCATATCTGAAAAATACTCAGATAGCTCATCTTCGATGGCTGATGATGCGGCAGCTATTTTTGGCTCATCTGGATGGTTGTATAGATGAAAAGCGGCAACAGTATTGGCTAAATCATCTTTTTTAATACGCATTATTTGTGAATCGTGGCAAAAAATTAAATAATTCAGAAATGAATGACTTAATTCATAGCATCCGTATTCAGCTTCTGACAAATAACCGTTTTCAGTTAAAAAAACCATGAAATCGGCCTTGATGTACATATTAAGTTTGTTAATTTTCTCAAAAAATATTTCTTTCCTTATGCATGTAGAATCAGTAGGTATATCTTTAAGATTTGAAACAAAAAGATACACATTTGCCATTCTTGCCATACAAAAGTCTCTAAATTTTTGATGAACTACACAAAAATTATCTATTTTGTTCCAAATTGCCAAAATTAAATTGATTGTTTCCATAATTAGTTTCCTTATTAGTTTTCTTGTTAGTTTTTATCTTAAATTTAAAAAATTATTATATTATTTGATTTTTACCCTCCTTTTTATTGTTTAGTTAGCTTTTTGATTAGTTTTTTTGCTTGTAAATCACTCAAGTTTTCAAATTCTTTTACTTTAAAATACGCTAAAGCTTTTTCTATGTTTTCATGATCAAAATTTCCTTCTTCAATTATTTTATAAATAATTTCAAGTTGATCTTTAGAGATTGGATGATCGATTTCTCCTTTATCATGTACTGTATTTTCTTCGCTTCCAAACGCATCCATTTGTCTCTTTCCATTGTTTTGTTTTGCTTCTTGCGTATTCTGTTTATTAAAAATCTCACTACTATTAGCTCTATCTTTAATCCTACCGTTAGAAGCCTCAGTAATATCGTAAGTAGCATCAGTTGAATCTTTAATAATTCCTTCATTATTTTCATCCTTAATATTAAGTATCTTTTTTAATTTTTGTATTTGAGACCCTGAATTTGTAAAGTCTCCTTCAATTACTTCATGCAATTGTTTGTCATCATTTTCTATTTCAGCAATTCTAAGGCCTCTTAGTGCATCTGCAAATTTATCCCTTAAAGCCAAAGAGCGCGCACGCATTTGCAGCATTCGTGAGGGGTAAGATTTCCAAACCGTTCCGCGAGACAATAGCCCTGCTCTTTCTGCATCTTTAAGGGTAAAAGTTTGAGTATGTGGCTCATGCCCTTTTCTAATAACGGTGCAGCAAAACCCGACTGTAATCCCATTATCAATAATAGGCTCTTCTTTTATGCTCAAACATTCTGGATGATTAAGGGCAAGAGACAACAAACCGTCACCCCATAAACATGGCCTTCCATTGATAACTGCAATGTCTTGCAGAGATTGCTCGATAGGAAAGCCAAGTTGATATCCCATTGCCATAGCAACAAAAATATCCTCTGGTTTTCCTTTGTAAATTACAGGAATTACGCTTGATCTAGACAATGTTTCAGCCACTTTTTGATAATGTTGATAAAGCGTCGGTGAAAAAAGGCTATCTTCAAGCCTAGATGTTTTTATAGCTTGCGTTTTTTCGAGATCTTGTTTTAATCGCAATATTTCATTTTTTTGCTGAGCTATAATCAACTCTGATTGAATCAAGTTTATTTCATTTGACATTATGCTTCTCCCTTAATTAAGAACACTCTTGTGCCTTTTTTGTTTTTTTTAAATGTAAGTAAAGCTTCACCGTTGGCATCTATAATAGACTCAGCATCTTGCATTTCTTTGATAATTTGAAATTTATGTTTTTCTTGTATATCTATAAGATTTTTAATTTTTTCCCGGGATTCTTTGATCTTTTGCAACTGAAGAATCAATTTTTCGTTAGCACTAATAGATTTGTTACTTTCATGGGTGGGGTATTTTTTTATTACATCATAAGAATTAACAAATTCAGGTTCTTTTTTGTTTAAAACGCATTCCCAAAAATTAACGCATGCATTTACAATAAACTGCTCAAGAGCCCTATCTCTGTTATAAATGTATTCTTTATAGGTATTACCACCAATTAGAACTGCTAAAAAAGCCTTATCTGCATTAGAAATAATGCAATAAAAAGCTACCTGGACCAAGTAAGGCATAGGAATTGCATCAGTTCCTGGCTCACCCCATTCATGTGACATGTACTGAGAAGAACATTTAATTTCCAAAACAGCATTTAAACTTGGTATAAATCCGTCAAGATTTCCCGCCATAAAATCATATTGAGGGTGTTTAATTGTATCGGGATATTCAATTGTCAAATTATTACGTTTAGCAAATTCATCAGCAATAATTGACTCTAATCGACTTCCCCAATATTGATATTCATTTTCTTCATAATCTTCATTTATAATTCCTGTCTTTTCTAGCCACAATTCATAAGGCGTTTTGTATTTTGACAGTCCCAATATAATTGGCACATCGGAACCGCCAATACATTTTTTTCGGGCATCTTTTTGCTCTTGTGTAATCATATTTACTCCTTTTTTGTAATCATCACTTGACAGTCTAGCAATCACTTGTTACCCTGTCAACAAAATAATTTGGAGGTATAATAAATGACAATAGAAGATATAATAGAATATTATGGCACAGGCATTGCGGCCTGTAAGGCACTTGGCATATCCAAACAAAACATAACAAATTGGAAAGTTAGGGGCAAAGTACCCATGTATGCTCAATTTAGATTTGAAAAACATACAAAAGGAAAGTTAATAGCAAAAGAGGAAAAACCAGCTGATTTTAGCTTAGAAAATAAAGAAAAAGACATATTCAAATATAAATCAAATGATTACGGTATATGCAGCGTGGCTTCAGTGTCTAAAAATATAAAAGGAGGTTATATAATAAAATATATTACAAATAATAATGAAATTAAAACTGGATTCAATTTGAAAAACTTAATTATTAATAAATAAAGGAAAAGAAAATGTTACTAGAAATGGGTAAAACCGAAGTAGATAAAGATAAACAGCGTGTAATAGATGATTTAAAGAAAAGTTTTGAAGAACTGAGAAACACTATCGATAAATTAGAACTTGATATTTACAATACAGACGAAGCCATTCAACATTCAGCAATTTATGTATCCGGACATTTTTTGCTTAATGCTAATAAATTTTTCGCTGCTCTTGGAGAACAAATTAATAAAGATGCCGTAGAGTCAGAGAAAAAAAATGAAGAAGTTGAAAAAGAAAAATGTTAATTGGAAATGAACAATTTGTGATAAATTCTTTAAAGAAAAGCCTTGAAGAATTAAGAAGCATTACCGATAAATATGAACGCGATCTTTATAGTACACATAGAGATCTTGAACATACAGCAATTCTTATATCCAGAGAATTTTTAATTGTTGCTTTTGAATTTTTTAAAGATCAAATACAAAAAAAAGCTAATTGTTCTTATATTAAAAAAGTTTATCCTGAATTTAGATATACTGATCCTGAATTTATATATCCTACTAATGAAAAAGATGTAGTAGATTTTTTAAAGAAAAGTTTTGAAAAAGTAAGAAACGTTACTGATAAATTAGAACGCGATATTTATAGTTCAGATAAACGTGTTCAGCATACAGCAATTTATTTATTGGGACAATTTTTAAGTGATGCTCATAAATTTTTTGCTGGTATCAAACGACATATTGATAATTGTAGGCTTACAGAGTTTGGAAAAACAATAAAAAAGGAAAAGATAAATGTTAATTGGAAATCAAAAATCTGTAATAAATTTTTTAAAAAAAAGCCTTACAGTTTTTGCTTGGTCCTTATGAATCTTTTTTTAATCACCTACGTCACTTTAATTATTCTGGGACGATACATGAAACTATTCAATACTTAACAAGTAATTATATAATTAAACAAAAAGGATAAAAAATGAACAAAATAAAACAGCTAAGGTTAAAAAAAGAAATGAATCAAACCGAATTTGGTTTAGCAATTGGTATACAGCAATCTTATGTTTCAGCTCTTGAAGTTGGGCGAGTGAATTTAACTCACGAAATGGCAAAAAAAATAGCTAAAAAATTTAAAGTTTCATTGAAATCACTTTTAGAACCATGATGGATCATATTTTATTTATTATAATTTTGTTAATTTTGATGACTTGTGATTTAAAATTTGTTTTAAGGTTTGTATTAATAACACTGGCCTTTAAGGTTTTCTTTAATCCAGTTATAGAAAGCGATTGCACAAATTCTGATAATGTCGGAAATTGTTTTTACACTATAAAAAAATAAAAACCGTAAAAACCAAAAAATTGACACGTTTTTTTATGCCTGTTATTCTGGTCAAATTACAACCACGAAAGGCATAAAAAAATGTGGGCAATGAAAAATTTTTTTTTGATTTTGGGAGTGTTTTTCATTTACGTAGCTGTTTTAGCTGTTGATGAAGCAATACCGGCACCTCTTATAAATGTTAAATTTCATCAACAACCCTGTATAAAGCCTCATGACGGATATAATTATTTAACGTGCCATGATATACTGGTTTCTGTAAACGAAACGCCTGTGCACATCCCTAAAAATTACAACACAAATTTGGCATCAATTCCAAGATGGTTTTGGATCTTTATATCGCCTGCTTATTCAGGTTTGATTCCTGCTTCAATACTTCATGACTATTTGTATGAATGCCCAAATCAATTAACTAGGCGTGAAATTGACGATATTTTCTATTATGCCCTTTTGGGGCAAGAAGTATCGCACTATAATGCCTACATGATGTATTTTGCTGTCAGGGTCTTTGGGGCATCACATTTTAGTGAAGGCGCAATGTGTAAAGACAATAATGTTTACGACGACGACTTTTATAAAGGTTAATTATGAGCAATCCAATAAAAACACTTAATAATAACGCGTTTGAGCATGCTGTTAAAAAGGTATTAGAAAATGAAGGTGGTTTTGTAAATCATAAATCTGATCCTGGCGGAGCAACAAATTATGGGATTTCATTGAGATTCTTAAAGTCTACTGGTATTGATATCGATTTGGATGGTGATACTGACATTGATGATATTATAGTCTTAGACAAAGATGACGCAAAAAAAATATATAAAGAAAGGTGGTGGGATAAGCATGGCTACGAAAAAATAAATAACATTGATATTGCGGCTAAAATTTTTGATTTTTCGATAAATGCAGGGTCTTCACAAGCTCATAAAATAGCTCAATCTACTGCCAATGAAATGGGTTGTGGTTTAATTTGCGATGGGATTTTTGGAAAAAAATCAATAGACGCCATCAATGGTTTAATCAGACAACAAAAAGACAAATTATATTTGAATAATTATAAAAGAAATTTGGCCAGATTTTACACAAGGTTAGCTAAAAGCAAGCCGGAATTAAATGTTTTTTTAAAAGGCTGGCTCAGAAGAGCCCAGGAATAAATTATAAAATGACAGAATTCAATCTAGGTCAAAAAGTATGGACTTATGAAATAATTCATGACAAAGGCGCAGCAAAAACCGTTACTTTTTATGTAATAGAAGGCTTTTATGCTGGAAAACATGAATCGGAATTCATTGAAGAGCCTAAAATAAAAATCCTAATTAAAGTAAACAATAAACCGACGCTAAGAAAAAAAATTACAGTTGAACAGAGAATGGTTTTTGCCTCGCATTTAAAGGCTATATTGGCGATGCGTGACGATTTCTTTAATAACTATTACCTGGGTATAGTAAATAAATTTGGCTTTACCTAATGGCTAAATTTTTGAAATCAGGGACTATATCAGAGCAGACCATTCATAAAACAATTATAGAATGGGTGAATTTAAATGTTGAATTAAGGCGATTTGTTATTCATATTGCCAATGAAAGAAAATGCTCTTCAGGATATGGTAAAATCTTAAAAGACATGGGGGTTAGAAAAGGTGTGGCGGATTTGTTCATAGCACTACCCAAAAAAGGATTTTGCGGCGCTTGGATTGAAATTAAATCAGAAAAAGGTCGCGTTTCAGAAGAACAAAGGCAATTTTTGACAGATATGTCACAACAAGGTTATTTTACACAAATTGTTTATTCAATTGATGAAGGAATAAAAGCAATAAAAGATTATTGCGAATCATGAAAACTCTGCTATCGTTGAAGAAATTTCATGGAGTTAATCATGTCAAGGTTGCACTCTTCAAAGCAGCATAGAAACGCAGAACGTACCAATGCTACGGCAGAAATTGCCTCAAGCGCGCTTAAAAGTATTGCTCCTGTCGCTATGATACCAGCAAAATTGGCGCAAGCATTAAATTCCGGGTACTGCTTGTTCAAACCAGAAATAAAACCCCATGAAAAAGCCATTCATGCTTTCAAAACCGCGATGTCAATTGCGCAAGTTACAATTTTAGTTGTCATGCTGTTTAAAGAAGAGCAATGCCAAACTATAAAACCCAACATTTGCAAAATTTTACTTATGTTTGAGCTTTTGTATCAAGGTTCATTACTTGTTTCCTGGGTTCCAAGCGAATTATACAAAGAAGAAATGGTGTCGGTGGCAACTGAAACGGCCCCAGCGATTTTGACCGAAACAGATGCCATTACCCCGACAATGTCAACTGAAATGTAAATTAATCATCTTTGCTGAAAAGCGATTCTCTTAATTCATCTATGCGATGAAATAGATTTGAGCCAATGTTAATAACAGCTTGCTTCAAATCAGATACAATTGTCGATGAATCAAAATCATTAACGACTTCAACAACATCTCCACCAACCTCAATTGCTTCTGCCGGCGTAATAACACCGTCTGATACAGCAGAAATAGCATCTTCTAATGTTTCTTGAACTTCTTCAGATTGAGTCATCGATAATCCTTAATTTTGTTGAGATAAATGTCAATATGGGTATACATGCTTCGCGCAAGGAAATGAATATTCCTTGCGCTTTTTCTATTCATGTAACGGGATATTCTGCATTAACTGCGGCAATTATTGCAGCTACTTCATTGGCTTGTGTATCATCGTTATCCATTATTTTATACCACAAAGCCCAAATTATTTCGTGCTGAGGCGGATAATTGGCATATCTATTCTGCCAAGCCAAAATGTTGTTATATTGAGTTTGAACTTCTGCTTCCCATACGAGCAAAGTTTCAGAATCAGGCATAGGAACTTCGGGAACATCCCAATAAGAAATAAAAGCGCCCGCACCTTCATCTGAAATTGTTACTTGACCCAATGAAAATGCCTCTGGAAATTTTATATTTATTATATCATATAGTGGTACTGTCATAATTATTCCTTAAACAATTAAACTACCCGTTAAATAACAGGTTTGTTGTGTTGATGTAGTGTTTCTTGCTGCAGCTGAAGTTTGTAGAGCAAACATTTCTAAAAAATCTGTTGTGCCATTCATTTCTACAATGCAAGTATTCGTATTTGAAACTGTTTGGGCGGCAGCTTGTATTGCCCCCGCTATAACGGTTGAGTAGGGAGCACCATTTTTATATATATGTATTGTAACAACCGCGTTATTCGATGCTGCCGGAAAGACAAATCCACAGTTTGCTGTAATAGTATAATATCCCGCTATTAAAGGGGTGTATCTAAAGTTTGTAGTTGCATCAAAATATCCATTTGTATCAAATAATATATTGTTCAACTGAACTTTTGTTGTCACGCCGTTTGTAATTGATTGCACTGCGTTTCTAAATGCAAAAAACTTTGGCGTACCATTGTTAACGCCACCACCTAAATTCAAACAAACATTAGCAGCTGCTACGTTTGGTATTGTGTAGGTATTGGTTCCGGATACAGCCAGCGTGGTATTAAATGCGCCTGTAGTAGTTAAGTTTCCCCCAAGTGTAATTGTTCTACCGGTGTTTGCAACGCCCGTACCGCCGTACTGGCCAGCAATGACACCTGCATTCCATGTTCCAGATGTAACCGTTCCAACGGTTGTTATGTTTGACTGAACTGCGGATGGGAGTGTAGCGCTAATGCTTGGAACGGACCCAGCTGATGTAATTAATACCCCGTTTGCTGCACTTGCAATACCTGCAATTGTATTTGTAGCAGAACTGAAAAGTATCTCATTAACCGTAGTTGTGTTTGGATATGTTGCAAGAGTGTTAGATATATTTGTGCCATCCGACCTAAGTATCGTTCCAGCAGTTCCCGCTGAAGATGGGTATTTCGCGGTTGTATAAACTATATCTGTTCCGTTTGATGTAAGTAATGTCTCATTTCCGCCAGCAGTTGTTGGATATGCCATACTAGACCAGGCAGCCGAATTAGCGGTGACAGACTGCAAAACCCTACCAGTTGCCCCTGGATTTGCCAACATGCTTGGCACTCCAGTTGCATTAGATATCAATACACCACCATTGCTTGCTGCAATCTCACCTATTACATTGTTTGCTGTAGAAAACAATATTCTGTTAATTGTGCTCGTGCTTGGCCATGTTGTACTACTCCATGCTGGGGCAGAAGAAGAACCGCTTTGTAGCATTTGATTGGCTGTACCAGTGCCAGAAAGAATAGCTCCCGTTGTAGCGTTTGAATAAAAAATTCCACCATCAGATGCAACCAAAGAAGCGCCAGTTCCACCATTTGATAATGACAATGGCAAGCTAGGTAAATCACTTGTAAGCGCAAGAGTACCCGTTGTAGATGGGAGAGTAATATCAGTTATTCCGGCTACAGCAGGCGCATGTAAGGTTGTTGTACCGCTAGTTGCGCCATTATATATTGTCGATAATACACCTGACATATTGCCAAAATTATCAATTAAAACTAAAGAATCTTGTAGATTACCGGCGATGTTTACAAATCTCGCAATAGCATTAATCGTGGCAGGCCCAACAACTGCTGGAACTGAAGCATAACTTAATTGGTCAACTCCATCAGTTATAACTGCTTGCCCAGCAGTTCCGGCGCCAACCATCCATTTAAGTGAATTAAGAGAAATGTTGCCAGAGCCAATAGAATTAATATTAACAGAGCCATTGGTATTTGTTGGCGAAATAGCGTTACCAGATATTTGGATATTTCCGGCTTCAAGCGAAGTAATGTCTTGTACAGGGGCTGGTATAGAAACTGTGCCACCCCCTTTAGTAATGATATCAATTCCAATAACTGCATCTGCGCCCTCCACGGATAATTTTGGTGAAGCAGCGGATACTGAGTTCGTAAAAGCCAAAAAATTTACTGCGCTTAGCCCTGCTGTTCCATATTGAAATAAATAATTCCCATTGGCATCTTTAATGCCTAGACCTGGAAATGTAAACCTTGCGTTAAGGCCTGCCCGCAAACCTACGACCTCATCGCCAACTTGAGCGTCTCCGCCATTGGTAAATTGGCTAAACTTAATATCCGCCATATTCTGCTCCTGTTTAGTAGGTTACATTTATTGGGTACAAACTTATTGTAACAAAAGCTGTTGCAGAACTTGTAAGAAATCTTAATTCGCTTCCAGATGTAACTTCCCTACAATCAGGATTCAATTCATAATTTACCGCAGCAAAAGCTACTCCAGGCAATGCAGGATTAACCCCGTTGTAAGAAACAAAAACATTTGTGCCATCTTGATATGATAAAACCGCTTTGTAACGTCTGGCCAAAACGGGCACTGTAAATGTTAATGGTGTTCCGCTGGCTAAATTTGCAGAATACATTAATTCTGGTGAACCAGCGCCAAAATCATTAACCGACTGCTGACCTAAATAACTACTCATTTTTATCTCCTTTTAAACAACGCCGATACGAGCATCAGCAGAATAATGAAATGAAATTTTATTCAACGTAAAACCTGCTATCAAATTTGATATAGGAACAGACCCCCCTATAAAAACGGCGTTATAGTCTACTCCCTTTTGACCAACACTATTTATTGTCCAGTTTCCTGCAACGGCAACGTTAGTTGGTCCTGTTGCTGTATTACCATTTCTTGTATATTGCGTAACGTTATTAATTGTTCCATTCTCGGCATACAATGTGCATACTGGGTTTTTTCTTTTAGGCACAACGAATTGAAAGCCGAAATTATCTGTGTGGAAATATGGAAAACCTGCCGCTAAATTTTGGCCAACTTGAACGGCAAAAACTGAACCTTCCGCCCCCGGCGATGTTAATGCAACATCATTGTTTTTGCTTTTTTCCCAGTAATACATACATTCTCGCAAAACTTCATCGAATGTTTGTGGCCCTGGTCTACAGGGAATGTCTCCCGGTATCAAAGAAATTGAAGAAAAAATTACACTCGAAACTACCGGAACTTCTGCAGTTACAACAATTGCAAATTTATCAGTATCTGCAATTTGAGCCAGGTCAGTAATTTCCCATCCAATAAAACCATAATCTGAATTATTTGGTATTTCAGGGCCAGTTGTTTTTACCAAAGTTGCTTTAGCGGTATCGGCCCCATTTCTTGGTATTTCTGTCCAGCCATTAGCAACAGCCGCGCCAGAAAGAACAAATAAACCGTTATTCGTGACCGTTCCTATCGTTAATGGTAGCAACGGAAATGCGCCAGTTGCTGGTGCGCGATACAAATATACTCTGATTACTGTGTTGTTCGCGGTTGGTCCTGCATAAGCATTTACATTAACAGACCATCTGGAGCCCAATAATTTTTTAGTTTGCGCCCCTTCTAAATATTGTAAAATATAGAATGAATCAACATCCCCAGTTGTTTCAACTCTTAAGCCGCCATCAAAATTATTTCTTGTAACATTGCAAGGCAAATTATTGCTTTGCATGATAGTTTGGTCCCAAATATATTGCGCAGAAGCTGCTAAAACTGTTTTTGTAGGTAGCTCTTGTGCTGGATTCAAAGGAAAATCCCATCCCGTTAATAAGCTTTGCGTTGGCCTATAAGACAATCTTGGGGTGTAATAGTATGCAAGGGAGCTATTCTCCATGTTCGTACTATTTAAATCGTAATCTATTCTAGCCCCGGCAGAGAAGCTATTAACAGGAACCACTTGTATACTCGTTAATTGAACATGCGCGCCTGGTTGAAATGACAAATAAATATCGATATATGCATTTGAACCGGTGCTGGTATTGTTAGAAAGCGGTATTTTTGATGTGGTTGTTCCAGATTTGTTTTCAAAACTTGTATTATCAATAGCTCCGGTAACAATCGAGATTGGTATCCCGCCAGATGAATCGCGATAAAACATTTCAATTTGCGTTGTTGTTGCTATTACACTTTTAGCTACAAATGAACCTGAAATATAAACATCTTTATCTGCGGTGGATGACCAAAGCCCTGAGTTTGTAAACATTCTTTGACGCAAATAACAAATCGAAATGTTGTTTGAAATATCTAAATCAAGCACAAACGGTGGGTTTGTAACAACATTCTGATTTCCTGGAACAGCGTTGCGTGTAAGCACTATCGTCCCTGTTCCATTTGCAACTAATTCCCATCCCGGAGCAACAGGAAAAGTCAATTCGGTTCCGGTAACTGTGTATGTAGTCGAAAAACCCTCGTTCAATGTAATTTGTGCAAACTGTGAATTTGTTATTTGGTTTGTAATTGGAACCATGTCTGATTCAGGGTTGTCAGAATCGGTCAAGTTTGGCGTTGCCTCTCGCACCCATTGTGGGCCCCCATTACTATCTTCGCAAACTATGTAATATAAGTCTAAATTACCATCAGCATCAAAAGGATATAAATATAATTGCACTTCCTCATTGCTTGCATTTAAAGGTGTGCCAACCGAACTCAATACCAGTGGGTTTGGTAATTGTGTGTAGGTATAGTTTGGAGGCGCACCGGTTAACTGATAAATATCTTTTAATATGTTTCTTGCTGCGTCTCTATAAAATGTAATTGTTCCACCTGACAATGGAAGACCAGTGGTTTTATCTACAAAATATTGATTTAGGGGCGGACTTATCACATAGCGATCATCTAATGGCATTATTTGTTTTCCTTATTTGATTCTATTTCAATTTGTGAAGCCACTTTACCAAGTAAATTAATGAATTTTCCAGCGGTTTTCTCTTTGGATGTTGCCTTTTTCATTTCTTGAAGCTTCTCAGCCCAATTAGGGTTTGTAATTAATTCAACGGCTGCTTTGTCGTATTTCCCAGAAGTTATTTTTGCCATAAAATCTTCTTTCAATGATTGATTTGTATTTCTGGCTTTATTCATATTGGCTCTTTCAAGAGCAGCTGCAGTTTTTGCTGTTTGAGGTCCAATTAAATTTTTAAAAACAAGTTTCATGTCTTCTAATTGTTTTTGAGCTTCTGGTGCATTTCTTAAACTATGTTGTAATTTATCATAATTTGTTTTGCTTTTGAGTATGTTGTACATATTCGCAGCAGTTAATTCTTTTTTATCAAAAGCTTTTTCAATTTTTTTTCTGGTAATTTCTCTTTCAGCTAATGCCCTGGCTTCTTTGTAATTAGGCTCAATTTCATCGAGTTTTTCGACAAGTTTCTTTTTGGTATCTGATATAATACTAGCTTGTTTTTTTGGAGCCTTTTCAATCATATCATCCATAGCTTGTTTTATGTGGTCCCAATATGCAATTGAATCCTTAGGTGTATCTTTTAGGCTTTCTTTAAATACAGGATTCCCACCAACAATTTTTTCAGCTTTTTTAACTATTTCGTTTTGCTGTAATGATTCAATAAAATCATTTGGAACTTTTGTTTGAGATGAAGATTTGTACAAAGCTTCTTTTACTTCTTTATGTTTTTCGGGCGCATAAACATTTTTAAGCAAATCTTCAATTGATTTACCTACTGTTTCTTGTCTTTTTTCTGACATCTCATGTAATTTTTGAGCGCCTTCTGCTGTTCGTCCTGCAGTTGCATTTCTAGCTGAAATAAATGGATTTCCAGTAGCTTCCCCAGGGGATAAATATTCTATTCCAAGTCTTTTTGCGGCTTCCAGTTGTGGCTCAAAGGTGCCTGGTGACACACCCTTGAGCATTGACTCTTGCGCGTTTCTTGCTGGATTCAAACCATGATAACCAAGCGCAGCGCCAAGAGCTGCGGCTAAGTCAGTAACGTAATCACTTTGGCCAGCACTTTGCGCGCCTGCATAGCCAGCGCCAGCTCCTAATGCAGCCGAACCTAATCTTGCTGCGCCACGAGTAAATGGCGATGCGGATTGTGTAGCTTGGCCTAATGCTGCAAATGGCGCAACGGTGCCAGCTGTTAATACTGCTTGTCCCATTGGATTCTCAGGCGACAATGCTGCGCTATATACGGATTGCGGAATGGCATTTGCAATAGCCTTTTCAAGATAAGTTCCAATTTTGGGCGCCAATCTCAATTTGGATGCCAGCCCTGCAACCTTGGCCTCTGGGAGGGCCATAGAGGCTAAAAACTGCGGGGCCTCTCCTGCCACATACCCTAGCGTAGATTGTTGCTCTGGGAGCCCAAATTCGGCCCTAAAATCGATTTGCTTTGTTTTGGGAAGCTTGGAATACATTTCTGGCGAAATTTCTTGTGCAAATTGATTTAAATTTTGACCAAGAATGTTTCCAATATTTAAAGCGCCAGCTAAAAATTCTTTTGGAATACTTTCTTTTCCTTGCCGCACCTTTTTTGGTGCAAATTGCGGGTAATTTTTTTGAATAGCTTGCTGCATCTGCATTTGGCTCATGCCATCTGGGAATTCTAAAACATGTCCATTTGGTAATTCAATTTCTTGCGGCATTATTCGAATCCTCCAGTTAAAGAATTATATTTAAGCCTTGTTTTAGTGGGCTGATTAAATTCTTTTGTGGATTTTAATGCGCCGCGATACGTGGCCGTTTCTTTTTGCAGAATATTTTTTAAATTATTAAAGTTTTGCGCAGCAATTTCGGGATTATTTTTCCAGCTGCTTGGGCTCGTTAATTCTTTAATGCCTTCCTGTATTCCAGGAGTAATAGAATCGCCATAAAATTGCCTTACTTGTTTAGCTAATATTTTTGCTGAATTTAAAGATTTTTCATAAGCTCGATAATCAGCGCTTTCTTTACCAAGAGGGGCCTTGGATTGTTCCGTAGCTTTTTTCAAGGCGCCTTTAATACCAGCGTATTGAACGAGGTCAGGAACGCTAATTGTATCTAATGTTTTATCAATATTTGATGCAAAAAGTGCTTTTTTTCTTGAATCTTGGTCTGACACCATTTTTTGTTTTTGCAAACCATATTCTTGGGATAACTGCGTTTGCTGCTCTGGCGACAATCTTTGAGTTCTTCCGCTACCAGGCAAAAATCCTTGCGCTATGTCTAAAGCCTCTAACTCTGCTTTACCTAACGAAGTTGCGGCGCGCTTATCTTGTGTGCCGGCCAGCCCAAGTCGATATTGATTTAATACATCTGCAGACCTTAGATTAGATTCATAGGCTCTTTTTGCATTTTGATAAACAGGACTCTGAGTTCCATATTGCTTCCCAAGAAGTTCAACGCCAAGGGCTTCTCGACCAACTCCGCTTAAACCGCCGGCTAAAAGGAAAGGATTATTAGCTTCAATATTTGCTTTTCTTGCCATAGCATAATGTTGTGCAGCAGCTGCTTTTTGTTGATTTATTAATGCAGCTAATTTTTCCGGTTCGCTTTGAGCCTGAATATTATGAAGAGCTGCTAAAGCCTCCATTTCTTTTCCTTGCATGCCACGCTGGCCAATTAAAGATTCCGCTAATGGAGAAACATAACGGGCCTCTTCAGCAGCTTTTTGAGCCAATTGTTGATTCTTCAATATTTCAGCTATCTTTAAAGCTTGCGCTTGCCGCATTACTTCTGGCGCCTGAGCTTGCTGATATCCTTGCATAATATTACCAAGCCAATTGCTAACGGTATCGTTTCTTTGCGCCGGAATGCCGGCAAAATTTATTGGTTGAAATGGCATAGCAATCTCCTTATAAAAGTTTGCCAAAACTGCTTAAATACGAGCCGAATGGTCCACCCATAGCGCCTAAGGCTTGCAAGCCTGCGCCCAAAAGACCTTGATTGTTGAGATTATTTTGTGCTTGGCCTTGAAAAGCGAGCTGGGCTTGCGTTCCATACAAATTAGAGAGGTCTCCAGTTAGCCCTTGTGATGCCCCAAACCCTGTATTGTAAAGATTTTGCTGGCCCTGAAGACCTGTTCCTTGAATGCCCATAAGGTTTTGATACCATTGCTGCATATCATTACCAAGTAGAGCATTTGTAATTCTTGAGGAATTTTCAATATCTTGTTGAGTGCCACGCATTCCTCCGGCCGCGGCAGTATTTCCTGCGGCTCGCAAAGCCTCATCTCTTTGCTCTTGATAAGCTTTTGACGGCATGTAACCCTGCATCATTCTGTTATAGTATTCAGTGGGGTCTGCAACCATATTTTGATATTGTGAAGATAAATTTGACCCAGCACCCAGGCCGAATTGAATGTAAGGGTCAAAGCCTTCATGCAAAGCGCCAGGAATTTGGTTTAAATATGGCTCTGCTGCTAAGGCTGGGTTTGATTTTCGGCCAAAAAGTTTTTCATATAAGCTCATAGTAAGTTCCTTAAACGCTTGTAATTGTTTCTATTGTGCCCGCGGCGGTCTTAACTTGCAATTTAGAAATTGTCGTATTAAACCAAATTGTTCCATTTGGTACTGCGGCCTGAGCTGCATATACAGCAATCTCAGCTGTAGTTTTTTGCGGGGTTTGCAAACCTTGATTAAAAAAATTAACAATTTGATTGAGGGTTTGAAAAGACTGGTCCAAATAGAGATTTGAATCGCCTGTTAGGCTTCCATCATCCTCAGTAAACCGCATGCTATAAAATGTGGGTAAATTAGCTATCGTCATAAAACCACCTGCACTGTACCGTCATATACACAAAATCTTTGAAGCCCCAAAAATCTTAATTGTATTGTGAATTCATTTGCTTGGCCTAACCTAGCCCACCTAATCTGGTTTCTATGGTATCCAACTGGGTTCAGTGGGCGTGAAACAACATTACTAAAAGTTTGATTCCCGTCTTTAGAAAATGACATATCTACTCTAGGTAATATTACGGAGGTGTTAGAAGTTAAGCCTTCTGTAATTAGCAAATCGCCAGATTCCGTTACTATTTGGTCCCCAAGCTCAGAAATCATCATTGCCTGTATGGTTATAGGCTGTGAATTTTGAAATTTATCTTTAATTCCTTGCTCTATCCAAAATGTAAATTGACCCACTCTAAATCTTTCAGAGTTTTCTGTACGAATTGTCTTACAAATTCTTATTCTTGGTATCTCTTCTCCGCGCAAATATGGATTTAAATTGTAATTATAAGTTACGTAATCTGTGCTCATTTCATATAAGGAAGCATCTCGAAGAGATATAAAATATGTTGTTTCATTGAAGTAAACGACCTGACGAGCAGGGTGAAAATTCAAATTTTCGTCAGAAGCATGAAAAAATTTCTTTGCCTCGAAACTGTAAAATAATGTCAAATTGTCTTGCGAATCAAAAAATGTTACCTGATAAAACAAAACACCGTCTTGCCTGAAAAAAAATCCAGTAGAAATGTCTGGCCGTTTAATTGTTTGCAATAAATAATCGATTCCGTCAGTTGATAATTCTGAAACCGAATTTCCATCAAATAACATAATAGACGGCGAATTGTTCTCATTTACCGCCAGCCAGCATATAAAAGAATCATTGCTCGCTATCGTTGATGTAGAAATACAGCCTTTATCAATATTAATCGATTGTGCTCTGCGGTAATTTTCAGTACCACCAACTTGTGTCCATAGTTCGCTTACAGCCTCTCCAAGAACCAAGATATTGTTACCTCTTCCCGGTATTCTTTTTATAGCAACAGCATTATCAGGTTTTGTTTGAATTGCAAAAGCATCTTGATATTTAATTGTTGTATCTGTGTTAAAAACAAATGTATACCATTGCTGAGATGCAAATGTACCAGGCACTGATGAAATTAGAAAAAAGCTATTGTGATAACTAACATAATTTGGCGTAATTAACGGCTGTAAAATATCATTATTCACATACAATGCTTGTTTTGTTAGCGTCGCGGCAAGCGTGTCTTTGTCATAATGAACAATATAAGCTGCCTCTCCATCAACTATACATATTTGATGCGCCAAATTTTCATCAATTGAGACTTCATCTGTCGATGTTGAAAGGCTGCCAATAAATTTCACGGCAAGCGATGGAAGTATTTGATACACGCCAGAGCCAGCAACCGCTATTAAAAATTTTCCGCGTATTGATTGAAAAAGACCACGGCCCTGACCTTTGTTTAATATGTCAAGTTTCTTTTGGTAGCCGGAATAATTAACAAGCCAGCCATCTGAGACATGCATATTATATGTTTTCTCAAATGAGATTTTAGGGTAACGCCCAAATGCGGATGCACCAACAACATTTACTGGTATTTCTTGTGATTTTGCTACTGGCATACAAATTCCTTAATATGGCGTCCACCCTCTGCCAAGATTTACAAAAGCCCAATTGTAAGTGCTTTGTTTTTGCAATGTTGAAACTTTTGTTAAAGACAAATCAAGTATTCTGGACTTTTTGTTAATAAATGCTTCGTATTTGCCAAGTTGTATTTGAACGCCTTCTGGTATTGTGTATCCATATTCTGAGCATAGTCTTTGCGCCAAAGCATATCTCAAATAAGTAATGAAAAACTCATCGAGAACTAAAGACATGTCTTGATTTAACGTTAAACTTGGCAACCTTGATATACCATGTATTTCAAGAGGGTAATTTTGGTCTGGTGAAAAATAAATATATAAATTACCGCCGCCAAGCTGTCTTTCCCAAAACCACATAAATGGCAATGCCTTGATATTGTTAACGCGAGGAGAGCCAAAATACAGGTTTCGCTTTGTATATTTCATTGAATACCGAACCGAATCCTTAAAAAATACCAAAGTATCAATCTGTATTATATTAGGTATGAAATAAACTTCTTGACCCGCAATAAAATTTGAAGAATAGGTACTTTCATAGGGAATCATACCTTCATCTACAACTTTTTCAGTTATTATGTTGTTTAAAAATTGCAGGCCTTCTGCTATTTGCTGCGAACTAGCCGTCTCAAATTCTCTTGAAAGAATCCCGGATGCATAATATGCGCCATTTATAAGCTCATTTGTTGTGTACGCCATAATAAATCCTCTTACAAGTAGTCAACGTACCCTGCGCTACTACAGTTGGCCGCAAATGCTAATCCACCGCTGTTGCTAGCGAAACAAACTGCATTATTATTTAATAATTTTAAAGGCACATTTTGATTGACTATATTTGTCCTGTTAACATTAGAAAAACTGACTTGTTCGAACGATGCATCGGGCAATTTAAATCTTAATCTAGATGTAGGATTTGGGTCTGTAACAATTGTAATATTGGCTATCGTGTCAATTTTTGGAATAGACCTCGAAACTATTGTGTCAGGCGTCGGAAATAATTGATACGGCAGACCAATAAGATCGTCTCCGGCACTAGGTATAGTGTGATAATAGTATCTTGTAAGGCCTTCGCCCGATTGAGCAAACTGGAAAATAATTGTATTTGCTATAACATTAATCCAGCCTATTCTTCGATAAATATTATAATTATTTGGCAATAACGGTGTTTCTGGGTCAAGGGATAAAAGTCCGCCAACCATGCTAGTATCGAAACTATTTCCTATTATATAGACTGCTAAAACCGCTCTGTCATAAGTATATGGGAATTTACCATCATATCCATTAACACCAACAATATCGGTTTGTACTACTACTTTTTCTTTTAAATTTATTGTTGAATTATTGTTTTTATCTCTACAAGACCCAGCTTCAATGTATATAGTTGTTGCTGAATTATAAACAATCTCTAGGTTTTGAACAAAATCAACTTGTTTATTAATAACGCTAATCTGAGACATAACAGCTCCTATAAACTATCTTCAAACCCATAAACCGAGAGAGATAACGCAACTGTGCCATTTTCAACGCTATATCTTAACGCGGGTACAGCTGTTTCATTTGAACATACTAGTGTTAATGGGAAATAGAATTTACCTATTTCATTAAAGCCCGCATAATTTTGTGATGTCATTGCAACTCCAGTATCCGATAAAGTCGGACTTAAAAAGAAAAGCCTAACCGCTGTGTCAGATTTTTGCATTATGGCATTTAAAAAAACGTTGGTTTTTATATTGGGCATTCCGGGAGACAAATCAACTGGCGCGGCTATCGTGCTACCACCAGAAGTTAAGACGCTAATTTCATTTTCGTGATAATAATTTCTGTTTTGTGAATTTCCGATAAGCGTGAAACCAATTATATTTGAACTGTTATCTAAAAATATCCAGCCAACCCTTCTTGTCAAATCATATCCAAATGGCAATAAAGTTAATTCGTTTTTGTATACAGCCATACATGAAACTGGATTTTGACCCGAAGTATCAGAAATTACATAAACCCCATAAAAAGAATTTGGCAATCTCTTACCATCATATATGCCAAATTCATCAGATTTTGTAATATCCAAAAAAATACTTTCATTCAAAATTATGTCATTTTGATTAGTGTTATTTCGACATGCGCCAGGCTGCACTTCTAATATGGTTGGAGAAATTTTTTTTATTTTCAATCCATCGCAATATAAATACGTGGATAATGCTACGTCGCTTGAGCTCATATAATTTCCTTACAAATAATCGCAATACCCACTAATAAGTAATTTTACGTTATCAGCAGCTTGATATTTTATTAAAATTTTAGGATTTACGCCTCCATCAAGCGCATATGGGCATTTTATTTGAAACTCTTGCGAAGGACCTTGTATATTTAACTTTATAATTCCTTGCGTAGATGTTGAGCCAAATGGCAAAAATTCTACTATATTATCGGCCGGTGCTGACGAATAAGTATATGCGCAAGTAAAA